>OMDD01000529.1_pt1 | contig 19134 bp, 16 predicted proteins | sample 1674331 | NCBI WGS metagenome assembly OMDD01 (sample SAMEA103958164, study PRJEB25191) | human gut metagenome | biome: human-associated habitat [ENVO:00009003]; feature: intestine environment [ENVO:2100002]; material: feces | place: Germany | collected 2013/2015
ATGTTATCGCCGTCATAATAATCTCCCCCTTATTTTCGGTTGAAAAACGAACCGTCGGAAACTCCCGTTTGCGTTTTTTTCCGCCGGGAGTGTTCCCGATTCCGTTTGCCGCCTCAGCGCACCTTCAGTCCGCTTGCCATATCGCCCATGGTTGTAAGTGCGGAAAGGTTCTCATCCGATGCATCGCTTGCGCAAAGTATCATGCCGTGGCTTTCAATGCCGCAGATGGTCTTCGGCGCAAGATTTGCAGCAACAACCACTGTTTTGCCGATGAGCTGCTCCGGGCTGTACCATTTTTTGATGCCGGAAAGCACAATGCGCTCCTCACCGCCCATTTGCAGCGTGCATTTGAGCAGTTTTTTGGATTTTTTAACTTCTTCGCAGGCAATGACCTTTGCAAGGCGCAGATCAAGTTTCGCAAAGTCGTCATAGCTTATCTCCGGCAGCAGCGCGGGTTCGGCGGGCTTTTCCTCGGATTTAACCTCAGATTTTGCCTCCGTGTCCGCGTTCTTCGCTTCGGGCTTTGCCTCCGCCTTCTCCTCCGCTGCCTGCTTTGGCTTCGGAAGCAGTGCCTCAAGCTGTTCAAGCTCCTTTTTGACATCGATTCGCGGGAAGAGCGCCTCTCCCTTTTTAACGATCGTGCCTTCGGGCAGTTTTCCGAATTCCGCAACGGAATCGAACTCCTTAAGCGTTTCGTCCGCAACGCCGAGCTGTTCAAAAATCTTCGGCGCGGTGCGGGTCAGGAACGGACGCAGGCAAACGGCGGCAATGCGCAGGCACTCCGCAAGGTTATAAAGCACGGTTCCGAGCCTGTCGCGCTTTGCTTCATCTTTTGCCAGCAGCCACGGTGCGGTAATGTCGATATATTTGTTGCAAAGACGAACAAGTCTGAAAATCTCTGCCAAGGCCTCATTGGGGTGCAGCGCGTTCATGCAGGCATCGATTTTTTCCGCAAGTGCGGCTGCTGCGGGAACGATGGTTGAATCCTCTTCCTCAACGGGAGCGTTGGGCGCAGGGATAACCCCGCCGAAATACTTCTCAATCATTGCAACCGTGCGTGAAAGCAGATTGCCGAGGTCGTTTGCAAGGTCGCTGTTTATGCGCGTTATCAGCACCTCGTTGTTAAAATTGCCGTCGCTTCCGAACGGGAATTCGCTCAGCAGGAAGTAGCGAATTGCATCCACGCCGTAACGTTCGACAAGCTTGACGGGGTCAACAACGTTGCCGAGGGATTTGCTCATCTTTGTGCCGTCCAAAACAAGCCAGCCGTGGCCGTAAACCTGTTTGGGCAAAGGAAGGCCGAGAGCCATCAGCATGATGGGCCACACAATGGTGTGGAAACGGATTATCTCCTTGCCGACGATGTGAACATCGCAGGGCCAGTATTTTTTGAACATTGAATCATCATCGCTCAAATAACCGAGCTTTGAAAGATAGTTCAGCACGGCATCGAACCAGACATAGATAACGTGCCTGTCGTCAAAGCTGACGGGCACACCCCATTTAAAGGTGCTGCGGCTGACGCAGAGATCCTCAAGCCCCGGAAGCAGGAAGTTGTTGAGCATCTCTTTTGCGCGGGAGGCGGGTTGAATAAATTCGGGGTGAGTCTCAATGTATTCGATGAGGCGGGGCGCATATTTGCTGACGTTAAGGAAATAGCTTTCTTCCTCAACCTCTTCAACCTTGCCGCCGCAATCGGGGCACACTCCGCCGCTCTCCTTGAGCTGCGTCTCCGTCCAGAACGCCTCGCAGGGCGTGCAATACATGCCCTTGTAGCTGCTCTTATAAATATCGCCCTGATCATAGAGCTTTTTAAAGACCTTTTGAACGCATGCAACGTGGTAATCATCCGTCGTGCGAACAAAACCGTCGTTGGAAATATCCATAAGCTGCCAAAGGCTGTGGAACCCCGCAACGATGTTGTCAACATACTGCTGAGGTGTAACTCCCGCTTCCGCTGCCTTGCGTTCAATCTTTTGTCCGTGTTCGTCCGCACCGGTCAAAAAGTAAACATCATAGCCGCGCATTCTCTTATAGCGTGCAAGCGCATCCGTGTTCACGGTGCAATAGGTGTGTCCGATATGCAGTTTTGCACTCGGATAGTAAATGGGCGTTGTGATGTAATAAGTTTTCTTTTCTTTCATGATTTCCGTCATAAAAACTCTCCTTCGGAAGTATTCCGGATATTTGCGTTTTGAATTTTTTGAAAACAAATTAAAAACGCCCCCATATCCGGTCAAGGGATATAGGGGCGTCCGTCATGCACGATGAACCTTTCCGCCGCAAAAACGGCAGAAACGCTGTTCGGGTATGCGGCGTTGTCGCGGTACCACCCTAATTCCCGACAAAAGGCGTTTGCATGCGCAAACATGCCGTGTCGGCTCATTTCGCGCTGTAACGTGCGCACACGCCGTGTCTTAATGAATTCTGCACGGCTGTATGCAATGCGTGCATATTTCGGTTCGACATCGGGGGCTCGGGAGCCATGTTCGGGATACCCCGCTCCCGACTTGCACCGAACGCCGGGTCTCTGAAAGCGGAAGCTGTCCGTACTCTTTCCGTCACAGCCCTATGAAATTCGGCAGAGATTAATGCGGAATTAACCGCTGATAAATCCCCGCAGTTTATATTTTAATCATAGTCTGCACGTTTGTCAAGCGGTTGATACGATTTTTCGGCATTTGCTTTTCCTGCGTCAATTATCGGTTACGCTCGGCATATAAATCCGTCCCTGTTTATCCGCAGTGATTGAAATTGCGGCATAATTATGTTATAATCTCCCGGCACGGGGGATTTCGAACTATGGCTAAACTCTATTTTCGTTACGGCGCAATGAGCTCTTCAAAAACAGCTCAGGCAATAATGGTCAAATACAACTACGGCGAGCGCGGGCAAAAAGCTCTGCTTGTGAAGCCGGCTGTTGATATTCGCGACGGTGCACGCATCGTGCGTTCCCGCTGCGGGCTGACCGACGAATGCATTTTGTTCGATGATATTCCGTGGAACGATGTGCATGATCATGTTTATGACTGCATAATCGTTGACGAAGCGCAGTTTTTGACCCGAGCGCAGGTCATGCTGCTTGTTGAGGCAGTTGACAAATACAATATTCCTGTGATATGCTATGGGTTGAGAACTGATTTTCAGGGCAATTTTTTTGAGGGCAGTCACACTCTCATGGCTCTTGCCGACACGATTGAAGAGATAAAAACAATTTGTTGGTGCGGAAGGAAAGCGATCATGAACGCGCGGCTTGACGGTAAAGGCGGAATTACCAAAGTCGGTGAACAGGTCGTCCTCGGTGCCGACGATAAATATATAGGTCTCTGCCGAAAACATTGGGCAGAGGGCAAAATTAGCAATGATTAATTTTAAATCTAAAAATCGAAGCGATTGCAGCTGTTTTTTCGTTGTGCATATTAAACGCACCGCGAACGGTTTTTTGCAATCTTGAGGAAAGGCTATGAGATTTTATATTGCAACAGGTCTTGTAAATGCCGAGCATGCGCGTAAAGCCGCCGAGGTTCTGCGCCGCAACGGGCATGAACAGACGTACGACTGGACAACCCACGGTGACATTCGTCACGAAGGCGCAGAGCGCATGAGCGAAGTTGCTTTCAACGAACTGCGCGCCGTCCGCGACGCCGAGCTTGTCGTTGCCCTTCTTCCCGGCGGGCAAGGCACACATACCGAACTTGGCGTTGCTCTCGCAACACGCAGCAACAAGCGCATAATACTTTGGAGCGAAACCGGTGATGAATTCGCATTCGACAACCGCACATGCACGTTCTATTTTCACCCTGCGGCGGAACGCGTTGTCTGCCCCTTTGAGGAGCTTCTTGAAATTCTGAACACCGACCGCATTGACTCCGCTTCAAACTTTGCGGATTGATTTTGCGTTTTTACCCGACAAACCGAGATTGACCGGGCTGCTGCAAACGGCTTTTTGCCTGCGGCAGTCCTTTTTCAAAAATTCCGTTACGAATAAAGTTCCAAACAAATTTCTACAGCAGCACCGCAGACAGAGTCCCTTTCCGCAAAAAAAAGATTATTCAGAGCATCCTTTCGTTAATTCGACAGCCGTTTTCTTATTAATTCGGACTTTTGATGATTGAAATTAAACGGATTTCCGTGTATAATATCCTATGAGTTATAATCGGCCGGCAGGTGAAGGGGTGTATGCAGTAAAATCGTTTTATCTCAAATCGTGCCTGTCGAAATCAATAACCCTCAATACAAGTGTTTCGTTGAAAGGAGTAAACCATGAACACACCCGCAACCTCGAACAGTGCCGACTATTCCGGCGAACAAATTGCTTATAAAGACAGCACATATGAACTTGTTTCAAAAGTCGCATTTCTTATAGGCGTCCCTCAGCGCATTTTTGAAAATGAGCACGAAGCTCCGCAGCTCGATGTTTTCAACCGTCTTTCAAAAGACAAAAACGCACGAATCATCCGCAATCTCTGTATCATCCGAACATCCATCGAACGCAATTTTAAAAAAATCAACGATATTATGCGAACGGATTACCGCGGACTTTTGTCCATGCCGGAAATCATCCCTTCCGAATGCATTCAGCAGCTCAGCGAGGACGGAATCTCTTTCATCAAAAAATCCAGCACCAAACTTTGTCATCATATTATTGAAATTAATCGTATTGTCTCCGACAGGATCAATAACTGCAAAAGCCTTTTCCCGATATGGATTAATTGGTCGTATGTCAAAGAGCTGTTTATAATGCCAAACGGATTTGCCGAAGGGGGCACGAGAGATGCCGCGAGTATTTACTATGCAAACCTGCAATGCTATCCGTATCAGATGTATATCAACTGGAAACCGATGGATGAAGGGAACATTCTTTTTAACGATAAAAAATTCGTGACTCTTCTGTATCAATGGCACCACGATGTGTTCACCGAATACAGCCGCGTTTCGGATGCGGGAGCTTTTGTTAAGAATAACATCTATGACTTTATAAACGACAGTCAAAAAACCGTCGTCGTTGTGGACTGCGAAAACTCCGACCCGTACAAGCTGTGCGCCGCCCTGCGAAACCTTGACTATGAAGTCATGCAGAAAATATCAAGAATAATCCTTTTTGACGATGTTCACACCGTGAACGCATGGAAGATTCTTGAATACTCCGTCAAAATCCCTGTGGAACACATAATGACAGAGCGCGTTAAGCAGAACAAATCCCTTGTGGACATTCAGCTGACCGCAAGAGCCTGCCAGGAGCATTATCAAAACCAAGTTGATTCCTTCGTTATTGTTTCAAGCGATTCCGACTACTGGGGGCTTATTTCTTCCCTTTCGGATGCACGGTTCCTTGTTATGATCGAGCGCGAAAAATGCGGGCCGGATATGAAAGCCGCGCTTGCCGATTCCGGAATATTCTACTGCTACCTTGACGATTTCTATTCCGGGAATGCCGAAGATATCAAACTCAACGCGCTCTTTCAGGAAATGTACCGCTGGATCGACGATTCAATCAAACTCAATGTGAACGAAATGCTTGATGCCGCGCTGAGAAACACGCGGCTGGAAATGTCCGCTGCGGAGCGCAAACAATTCTATGAAAAGCATATCCGAAATATGTCCCTTGTTATAGATGACGACGGAAATGTTTCAATAGAGTTGAAGCGCAAATGATTTGATTCGGACGTAAAACGAAAACGCAGCCTCAGCCGCCTTTCAAAAAAGCACGGCCGAGGCTGTTTTGTTCTTATTCGGCTGCCGATGTTGTCAAACATTCGGTTGCTGCCGATGTCAGACATTCAACTGCCGCCAATGTCAGACATTCAACTGCCGTCGAATGTCAGGCGGTTTTGCCCTTTTTCACAAGAGACCAGATATATCCGCCCATTCCGATTGCAGCAAACAGCCACACTCCGAGAACGTCGGTGATAAAGTATTTCCGAAACTCCGCATCCCGAAGCAGCTCGGGCATTACGGACATGCTTTCGAAGATTGTTAATCCGTAGTTCTTTGACATCACAAAGCTGTAAACAACAAACTCCGCAAGAAGAAGCATCAGGAGCGTTGCAATAACCGAAGTCACAATGGAAGCAACGGATGATTTCATGCCCTTGTTTTTGTTTGCGCCGGAAAAGATTCTGTATCCGAGCATTGCAAGTGCGGCGGTTGCAATGCCGCTTATGGCAGCAACGTAACCGAAAATTGACAGTGCGAATGTCAGCGCACCGCCGGGAATTGCGAAAAGAACCGCGCCCAAAACTCCCATGAATACATTTTCTTTGTATATGACCTGCTCCGGTTCGGGCTGTGCGGCGGTTTTATCATAGTGATTCCACTCGTATTCCGAACCGCCTGCCGGCTCACCGTTCGGTTCGGATTCTGCGGCAGTAAATTCGTTTTTTGAGTCCTCACCCGCAGGAGCAAACTCATCGTTTTCATTCTGTTCAAAGCCTTTCGGCTGTTTTAATTCTCCGTTGACGGAGTTTTGGTCGTTTTCGTACATTTCTTTCTCCAATATTTTTTTGACCGTGCCGCTGATTCCGCTGCACATTTCGGCGGCAGTGGAGCTGCTCTGTCTGTGTTCAGTATATCAAATTCGGTACAATGTGTCAATATATATAAATTTAATCCTCCGCCCCAACCTTCCGATGAAAAGCCGAAACGGAGGATTTTTATTTTTTGCTTACTTTCGGTTCATTCAAATTCTGAACTCACCCGGTTTGAATTTTACAATCCGAGTGCAAGCACAAGCGAAAGCGCGAGTATCGCACTCAAAAATCTTTTTGCCATGGTTTTCCCTTTCGAACTTTTTTGCAGGCAGTCCGATGCTGCCGACATGCATATATTATAGCACATGTTCGGTACATTGTTAAGCCCAAAACGGGAAATATTTGTGAAAAAATTTTTAAACAGATGTGTTAAATTGTTGCGTTTTCATATTGTTTTAAACTTATATTATTGCAGTTTTAATGCATTTTTCAAGTCGAATTCGGGCATTGCAATTCCCGCCGCCGTCTGATAAACTCATAGATATGACTGCTGTGTATATGCGGACTTAAACCAAAAGAAAGGAAATAATCATCATGAACGATATTATTAACAACTGCTCTCAATCTGTTTTGACAGATGAACAAGGCGCTGCGTGCTTTGCGATTGCGGAACGGGTCGTTAATGCGCTGATAAAGCACGGCCTGCATATTTCCTTTGCGGAATCCTGCACGGGCGGGCTTGCCGCCGCACGTATCGTGGACGTGCCGAACGCTTCATATGTTCTCGATGCCTCATTCGTGACATATGCAAACCAAGCAAAGGTGAAATTCGTGAACGTTGCGGAGGAATCCATTGCGGAACACGGGGTTGTGAGCGAATGTGTCGCACTCTCCATGGCAAAAGGCGCAGCGGCGGCGGCAAATGCCGAAATCGGCGTCGGCATTTCCGGCATTGCAGGGCCTTCCGGCGGCTCACCCGAAAAACCCGTCGGAACCGTCTGCTTCGGCTTTTATTTCGGCGGGAAAGCGAAATGCGGCATTCCGAAGTTCGAAATTTCAAAAACCAAGCATTTCGGTGCGGCGGGAAGGCAGGCTGTCCGCAATGCAAGCGTGAATTTTGTTTTTGAAACGCTTGCGGAACTTCTCCGCGCGGACTGACATTTGCGGATACCGAAAAGAAACTGTTGACATTTTCTGTGAAGTTTGCTATATTATGCGTTAATTAATTACTGTCGTGAAATATTTAACTGCGGCAAAACTTTGATTCGGAGGAACCTGCAATGAAAGCCGTTCTCAAAAAAATCTTCCTTTTTCTTGCCGCAACCGCGCTTCTGCTTTATATCAGCGCAGGCACGGCATACCTGACTTACAGCCTCCACCTGAAAGGAAGTCCCCTTTTTTATGCGTCGGAGGCGCTTGAAATAGCCGTTTTTGCCTGCGTTCTTCCGTTTGCGCGAGAAGCGGCTCTCCGGGTGGGGATAAAATCAGCCTTCTTACTGTTCTTACTGTCGGTAGTTTACGCAGTTGCAACAGCCGTCGGAGGCGTTCTTCTGATAGGGCTTCTGCTTCCGGTTCTGAATTGATGCCGCAAGCTGCTTTTTAAATTGTTTAAATCGTTTTAAACGGGGCTGTGTCAAAGCCCATGCGCGGCGGAACGGGTTCGATATTGCTTATCGGCCCGCTCCGCCTTTCTTTTTTCAAATAATTTCATTTTTTTGCCATTTTTTTAAAAAAAGCTGTTGACATTTGCGCTATAATCTGTTATGCTTGGTATATCATATCAAGGGGGCGTTCTATGAAAAAACTGCTTGCTTTTGCTTCCGTGCTGATGCTCTTTCTTTGCTGCTTCAGCATTGCCGCCGTTGCGGATTCGCGGCGGGATGCGCCCGTTTCCGTTTCGCTCGATTTCCCTGCGGAGCAGATAATCGTTCACGACCCGGAGGAAAGCTTAGGCTATGATGCTGCCGATGAATACTGTCTTGCGCATTCATCCGAGGTCACGATCCGCTTCTCCCTGCCCACCGCCGCGGACCCCGCACGCAGTTTTGTTCAAATCGCCTACGACTTTTATGAACCACATTATTTCACCGACATGCCGACCGAAAACGGCTGCTATGTTTTCACAAGCAGCATAGACACAACGGACACAACGGGCTACCCCTTCAGCGATCTTCAGATTTATATCAATCAGGATTACGCTCCCTACGAACAATGGCCGAATCACCTTGTGAATATCTTTGCCGATGAAGCCAGTCTTAACGAATGGTGTTCGTATTTCGACGGCGTAAGCTGGGAATACCCCGAAGATACACCCGAAAATCCCACATATGTTCCCGAAGACCCGACCGATGCTCCCGAAGATCCGACCGATGTTCCCGAAAATCCCACGGATGTTCCCGAAGATCCGACAATCGAACCCGCTGCTCCGACAGATGTTCCCTTCCCGTCCGTTCCGTCAACAGGAACAGGTGCAATCATCGCATACGGCATCGCTTCAATCGTTTGCGGTGCGGGAACGGTTCTCTGCGGCAAACGCCGAACAAGGGGCTGATTGTTCCTGCACGACTGCTTTTTCATGGCCTTGAAGTTTTCAGTCCAAGTTCTTCTTTTCTCCCTTTCTGAACTATGCTGTTGCAAATCTTCAAAGGCTTCTGTCTCCTTCAATAAACCCGCAGCACGACTTGACCCGCTGCGGGTTTATTGTTTTTGCGGCGGCTCTGCCCACGCTTCAAATAATCCGTTTTATGCATGTTTCCGCGAAAAAACGGATGCAAAGGCTTCTTCCGCCCCGCATCCTCTGACGTATACTTTTTTTATTGCTTAATCATTTTTTCAAAATCAAAGCCGCCAAGGCCTCCGTTGCTGCTTTTTGCGCCGCTTGCGGCTCGGCCTGAGCTGCCGCAAACCCGAGAATGATTGGAATTGCCGCTTGCGAAAGCTCCGTTTGCCCTCCGCTGCGCGACGAAAGGCGAAGTGCGGCAACTTCAAACATCACGCGCCATTCTTCAATTGCAGAGCGGCAGATTTCTGCCGCTCTTCCGCACTCGCAGCAAAGCAAACCGACCAGAAGCTTCGGAAGCGAGGCATCGTCAAAAAAAGCGGAAACAAATTTTTTGCAAACGCTCTCCGCACTTCCTCCGCGAGCTGCACCGTTCATAAGCTCAAAAACCCCGTCGCCGATGACGGCAACGCAATTCTCTGCGCATGAACATATTAAATCTTCTTTCGTTTTAAAATAATAATGCAGTGTGCCTTTGCTTATTCCGAGTTCGTCGGCAACGTCGCGCAGGCTGACGCTTCCAACCCCGCGCTTTGCAAAGAGCTTTGCGGCACAGTTGATGATTTCTCCGCCGGTATCTATGTTCAGCTTTGCGCCCATTCCGCAGCCTCCGTTTCGGTTTTAAGTCAGCTTTGTAAAACAGTTTTGATTGAACTGACTCCGCTTCGTTCAAATATTAAATATCAAATATCTGTAAAGTAAAAACAAAAATCAGAATTCGATTCCGTTGATTTTTTTTGCCGTTTCAAAAATCAGTATTGACGCCGCAGCGGATGCGTTCAGGCTCTCCGCCCGCCCGAGCATCGGCAGGCGGCAAAGCGAACAAAGCCGCGCAATGCCGTCCGAAACGCCGTTCGCCTCGTTCCCGATAACAATCACGCAATCACGGTTCAGCATCGGAAGCCGCTCCTCGCCCGCCAAATGTCCGCAAACAAGCGAGAACCCGCTTTCCCGCAGCTTCGGCAGAGTTTCGGAGAGTTCGCATTGAAAAATCCTGAGATGATATGTGCTGCCCATTGCGGCACGCAAAGCCTTTGGGGAAAATGCATCGGTGCTGCCCGTGCCGAGAAGAACCGCCGCCGCACCCATTGCATCGGCCGTGCGGATTATCGTTCCGAGATTGCCGGGGTCCTGCAATGCGTCCAGCGCAGCAATAAGCCCGTGCGGAAAATCCTCCGCGCTTTCGGGAGCAGTCAAATCCGGCGTTCTTACCGCCGCCGCAATCCCCTGCGGAGCGGAAGTGTCGCACACCGTTTCAAGCACGGCGCGGCTCACGGAAAAAAACTCCGCACCGAGTGCCGAAACCCGTGCTTCAAAATCCGTGCGTCCCTGCTCAATAAACAGCGTTTCCGGCACAATGCCCGCCTCCAGCGCATCAAAAACAAGCCGTTCACCCTCGATAAGGTGCTGCCCGCTCTCCCGCCGCGCCGAACGATCCCGCAGGCGGCGCACAGATTTTACGATTTCATTTTTTGTGCTTGTGATAAGCATCTTCGGCTGCCCTGCTGCAAAAGAGCTTATTCGCCGACCGCCTGCCGTATTGCACGCGCAAGCTGATCGCCGCAGGATGTATTCTTAAATCCGCAGCAAATGCCGGAAAGCCTTTCGATTGCAAACTTCGGATCGGCTCCCTCAAGCAGCGAACCGATGGCCTTGAGGTTGCCGTTGCAGCCGTTCGTGAACACAATATTGTGCAGTTTGCCGTCGATAATGTCAAAATCGATCATCGTGGAACATGTTCCGCCGGTCTTGTAAGTGTAATGCATAAATTTCTCCTTTCAGGGACGGAGCATCACCCTTTTGCAGGTCTCCGCCCGGGGTTCTTTCTTCATTTATATTTTACCATAAAGCAGGGGGCATTGGCAATGCAGGTAAGATAAATTCTCTCCTATCCTGCATCAACGGGCCGGACGGTTTGCAGCAACGCTGCGGCTGTTCGGCTTTGTTTTGTTTGAATTCTGCGCTTGATCGGACAATGATTATATATTTATTTAAAAAGCATTTAATTTTGCCTTCAAATGGAGTATAATTGCAGTTGAAAAGGAAAACTGAGGCAGAGGAGGATTTTTTTCATGCTTCTTTATGAAAAAGCCGGCAATATCGGCATTCTCACCATCAACCGTCCCGAGGCACTCAATGCGCTGAATTCCGCGCTTCTTGACTGCCTTTATGAAAAAGTGACCGAAATCGCACATGACACGGAGCTTCGCTGCCTTATCGTTACCGGCGCGGGCAAAGCTTTCGTTGCGGGCGCGGATATTTCCGAAATGAAGGATCTTTCCCGTCCCGAAGCGTTCGCTTTCGGTATGCACGGTCACAAAGCATTTTGCGCACTTGAAAACCTTGCCGTTCCCGTCATTGCGGCAGTCAACGGCTATGCACTCGGCGGCGGCTGCGAGCTTTCGCTTTGTGCGGATATTCGCATTGCCTCCGAAAAGGCGAAGTTCGGGCAGCCCGAAGTCGGTCTCGGTATCATTCCCGGTTTCGGCGGAACGCAGAGATTGACCCGCACGGTTAACCGTGCATATGCGGCCGACCTCATCCTTTCCGCACGCACTGTCAGCGCGGCGGAAGCTCTTCAAATGGGGCTTGTGAGCCGAGTTGTTCCCCCCGAGGAGCTGATGAACGAAGCAATGAAGCTTGCCGAAATGATCGCTGCAAACGCACCCATTGCCGTTCGTGCCGCAAAGAAGGCAATGCGCATTCGTTACATGAATTCGCTTGACAACGACCTTGCCGCCGAAGCAGAGCTTTTCGGAAGCTGCTTTGAAACGCAGGATCAGCAAATGGCAATGACGGCATTCGTTTCCAAAACAAAAAAAGACGAATTCACCGGCAAATAACATCAGGGCTTCGGCCCGAAGTTTACCAAACAACTATTTCACCGAAAGGAACTAAGCATTATGAAAAACGTATTCGTTATCGGCGCAGGCACAATGGGCCTTGACATCGCACAGGTTTTCGCAACCGCGGGCTACAACGTTACCGCATACGGCAGAACCGATGCAAGCATCGGCAAATCCTCCGCAAAGCTCACAAAGAGCCTTACAAAGCGCGTTGATCGCGGCAAGATGACGCAGGAAGCAGCGGATGCGATTCTTGCACACATCACCTTTGTTACCGACTATGAGAACCTCAAAACCGCAGATCTCGTGATTGAAGCAATCGTTGAGAATATGGAAATCAAACATAATCTCTATGCTGCAATCGATGAAATCTGCCCCGAGCACACCATTTTTGCAACCAACACAAGCTCCCTTTCCATCACGGAGCTTGCCGCCTGCACCAAGCGTGCGGACAAGTTCATCGGAATGCACTTCTTCAACCCCGCAACGGTCATGAAGCTTGTTGAGATCATTCGCGGTATGCACACTTCCGATGAAACCTTCGAAACAATCAAAGCTCTCTGCACCGAAATCGGCAAGGAACCCGTTGAAGTGGCCGAAGCTCCCGGTTTTGTTGTTAACCGCATTCTTATCCCCATGATCAACGAGGCTGTCACCATCGTTCAGGAAGGCGTTGCGTCCCCCGCAGACGTTGACACCGCAATGAAGCTCGGCGCAAATCATCCCATGGGACCGCTCGCATTGGGCGACCTTATCGGCCTTGACGTTTGCCTCGCAATCATGGACACCATGTATAACGAAACCCATGATTCCAAATACCGCGCCTGCACCCTGCTGCGCAAAATGGTTCGCGCAGGTCTGCTCGGCAGAAAAACCGGCAAAGGCTTCTTTGAGTATTAATCATTGTTGACCCGAAGCTCAGTCGGATTTTGCCCGGACATGAATCCGAGCATCTTCCCGAATGAGCCTCGCAAACGGCTCCGAGAGTTAACGCTGCATCCTGCCGCCTGACTTTTTCGGAAACATTATAACATAAATTCAGGGCATTGCAGCCGCTCGGCGTTTGCAATGCCCTTTTTGTGATTAAATGTTCTTCTTCCGGGTTCACAAATAATCGTTAATCATTCCCCGACAGTCATATTCTCAAGTATCAGCTCCAACTTGCGGCTCTGATCCGGGGGAAGGCTGCTGCGGCGCGCCTTCAGTGCTTCCGCAAATTGTTTTTCGTTTCGGCCTTCCTCAAACTCAACGGAGGGAAAGCGTTTCAAAAGCAAAACGAATGCCGGCAGCGGAAGCATTTCGACAAGCGCGTTCATTTCGGCACCGTCAAGCAAATCATCGCACACAATATCGATTATGTCCGCTGCGGAATGCACGTTTTCCGTGATAAGCGCGAGCCTTTCACCCGCGGTTTGAGCCGCAAGCAGTTTTTCGCGAAGCCCTCTGTATTCTGCATCGCTGAGCCTTTCACCGTCCCGAACATTGACTTCACCCATCCGGAACGCTTCCGATACCCGTGGGAAGACGCTTCGTCCGATACTTACATTGTTATGAACCGTTCTTGCAAGAATCGGCATACAGCGAACGATATACAGCCCGACACTTTTCGGCAGTTTCAAAACGGCGTCCAATTTATCCAGCGCATCGATAAGAAATGCAGCAGTTTGCTTCAAGTCGAGTGAAACGAGTTCCGCTTCAAGTGTTTCCGCTTCCTTTGCTGACAGATCCAACCGCTGCGGTTCGCGCCCGAAATGTGCAAGCGCAAGCGCACAAAGCAGAATCGGTTCAAACAGGTTCACCGGGCTGTCGGCATAATCCTTTGCAAGCTCGCGAAGCAGCCCATCGCATTTATCCGACGGGAATAAAAGCAAAAAGGCATTTTCAGCGTCAATATAACGCAAATACCGCTCAACAAATTCGATTCCGCAAAGTTTCGGCCTGCCCGCAAGCGGCGGATAGTCCGCAGTTATGTGAATCTCCCGCGCCGAAAACACGGGCGAATACAGTTTAAAGAACCCGTTTATACCGTCCGAAACCGTTGAAAACCAGAATCTGTTGGGATTTTTGAATAAGTTACGCAAAATGCGTTTTTGAAGCCCTCTTGCGCGGTTCATACGAAGGTTTGCTTCCGCCATGCCGTCATTATAAAGCTGCACAAGCGCAGTGTTCACAAGCGCTTCCGCCGCCTCTTCCGCACTCGGATACCTTTTCAGGTTCAAACCGATTATATATGTTACGGAAAGAAGCAGCTTTCTTCCCTCTTCAGCGGGCAATGAACTGCTTCTGCCCCCCGTTCGCTTATCCGCCAACGTTTTAAGCAGATCCGCAAGCTGCACCTGCAAGCTTGAAACATCCGTTTCCGAAAGCAGTCCCGCAGCGTTTGCAGCCTGCACAAGTGACGCAAAATAATCCGTCGGATCGGGACGGAAGCCGTCAAGCGCATGTGCCCCGTGCTTCTCCAAGCTGTCGCCCGCCGATGCTGCAAATCCGTCGGATGCCTTCACCGATTCCGTTTCATGGATTTTAACTCCGTGTTCTTCCATTGCTCCCGTCGTTCTCCTTTCAGTCGGCTGTTTATCCCTCAGCTTCTTTTCGGCTGCAAAACACCGCCGCCGTTTTCAGCTCTGTTCGTACTGTTCCGCACGGTAAATGAAGCTTTCCAACGGTTCCCCGCTGCGAACATGTTCCGCAAGCATCGGCAGCGCACGTCCCGCAAGCAATTCGAGAGAACCCTTGCAGAACCCATTGAAAGCTTCCTTCATGAAATCAATCAGTTCATCGTCTGAAACGATGTCCATCGTTTCATTTTTAAATTCATAAAACAGTCCGGTGACCTCATGCAGGGTCTGCTCATAATCCTCCTGCGAAATCCACGGCGAATCACAGAATGCTTCGGCAATCCTGCCGAGAACGCCTGCACCGAATTCCATCCTTCCCGTGCGCTGCAATGCAGCATTTCGTGTTGCGATAATCGCTGCCGCCTGCTTCCGGGAAAGAACAAGCCCGTATTTTTGAGCTTTTTCGTTGCTTTTCAGCAACAGCCTCGTTTCGTTTTTCTGCGCCGCGCCGCCCGAAAGCAATGAAAGTGAAAAGACGGCATCTGCATTTTTGCTGTTGTTTGAGTCCATTTGCACCTCCGCAATGCTGTTTGCAAGAATAAATCGTATGTTTCCTGAGTATTTCAATATTTTACGCGTCATCCCGGAATTGCTCATTATATCCCTATAAATACTCGCCGTCAAGCTTTCTTTGTGATAATTGCTGATTAATTGTTTTTAACGAAAAAGTTTCCGACCGCAATGCTCCTCTGCCCGGAATCCGAACAATTCAACCCGGGCAAAGTGTTCATGTTTTTTCGGAAACAAAAAATATGGAAATTTAGCGGCATCGGACGGCAAATTTACGGCTGCCGCATATATTGTTTCAAACCATATTGACAACGACTTTCAACAAAGCTATACTGAAAATCGATATTGCGCAATTGCAGTTATCAAATATTTTTCCGTTCACACCGTGAATCCCCCTGTTTCGGGAGCGGCACGGAGTGCGGTTTTCCCGTGATGGGAATTTTTCCGTATCTACGGCAAAAATCGTCTCAGTTGCGCATATCGCAGCCACGGGTTGACAAATTGCCCGCCTCCCTTTATTGCCCGCAACGGCAAAAAAGCGTATCATTACGGCAGTAAACCCGCCCGCGAACAGGCGGCGGAAAAAGTTAAACAGAAGGGAACGGTCACAGCAATGATACTTGCAGACAAAATCATCAATCTTCGTAAAAAGGCTGGCTGGTCACAGGAGGACCTTGCGGAAAAGCTTGGAGTTTCGCGCCAATCCGTTTCAAAATGGGAGGGCGCACAGTCCGTACCCGATATGGACAAAGTTCTTCGGCTGAGCCGCATTTTCGGGGTTTCAACCGATTACCTTCTTAAAGATGAAATCGAGGAATGCGAACCTTCCTTTCAATCCTCCGACGACAGTGCCGAGCCTCCGCTTCGCACCGTCACAATGGAACAGGCCTCTGCCTATCTTGAGCTTCGCCGTGTTTCCGCGCCGCGAATTGCGCTTGCAGCTTTTCTTTGCGTTATTTCGCCCGCAGCTTTGATTTTTCTTGCCGCAATGAGCGACAGTCGTGTTATTAATATCAGCGAAAACCTTGCCTGCGGCATCGGTCTTTGTGCCTTGATTCTGCTTGCCGCAATCGGTGTCCTGCTTTTTATTTCAGCCGGCGCAAAGGCAAAGGAATATGAATTTCTTGAAAAAGAACCGTTTGAAACGGAATACGGCGTGGCCGGTATGCTGCGCGAACGCAAAGCTGCATTTGCGCACACCTCCTCAAGGCTCAATATCATCGGAACCATGCTCTGCATACTTTCGGTGATTCCGATTTTTGTTTCCGTCTGCTTTGAAAATGCGGATTTTGCTCCCGCTGCGGCGGTAAGTCTTACGCTTGTTATTGCGGGCATCGGCAGTGCCGCATTCGTGCTCGGGGGAACATATAATTCTGCCGTTGACAAACTTCTCGAAGAGGGCGACTACACCCGCGTAAAAAAGGAAAAAAGCGGATTCGTAAGCCGCATATCTTCCTGCTATTGGCTGATCGTGACCGCAGTTTATCTGCTTATAACATTCGGCATCAAGGGCGGCAATCCCAAAACATCATGGGTCATCTGGCCCGTTGCGGGCGTTATTTTTGCCGCACTTTCGGCTTTTTTGAATGCGCTTCCCGCTGCATCTTCAAAACACGGCAAGAAGTAAAACGGAGGAAATGTTAATGAGTAACACACAATATGACAATCTGTGCGGTGAACACTTCGCTTCAACCGAGCGCGAGATCATCCGCATTGACGGACTGAATAAAGCTTTCGGAGAGATAAAGGCCGTTCGAGACCTTTCGTTCCGTGTATGCCGAGGTGAACTTTTTGCCTTTCTCGGTGTTAACGGAGCGGGCAAATCCACAACCATCTCCATAATCTCGGGGCAGCTCCGACGGGACGGCGGCAGCGTCACGATTTTGGGCATGGATGCGGAGCGGGATTTTGAGCACGTTTCCCGAAAACTCGGCGTTGTTTTTCAAAATTCCGTGCTGGATCAGGCATTGACCGTTCGGGAAAACCTCCGCAGTCGAGCCGCACTGTACGGCATCAACGGAAAAGCGTTCAAAAAAAGACTTTCGGAGCTTTCGGAACTTCTCGATTTCGGTGATCTTCTGAACCGAACCGTCGGCAAGCTCTCCGGCGGGCAGCGGCGGCGAATTGACATTGCGCGTGCGCTTTTACACGAACCCGAAATTCTTATTCTTGACGAGCCCACGACCGGACTGGACCCGCAGACGCGCCTCCTTCTTTGGAGCGTTGTTATGCAGCTTCGTGCCGAACACGGGCTTACGGTGTTTCTGACCACTCACTATATGGAAGAAGCCGCCGATGCAGACTACGTTGTAATATTGGATTCCGGCAGCATTGCTGCTGAAGGCACACCGCTGGAGCTGAAAAACAGGTTCACAGGTGATTTCATAACGCTTTACGGCGTCACGCCCGAAAAAGCCGCCGCTCTCGGCGAATACAGAGTTGAATCCACACGCGACGGCATTCGCATTGCCGTAAAAAACACGGCGGAAGCAACGCAGCTGATTTTGAAACATCCCGAACTGTTCACCGATTACGAAATCAAAAAAGGCGGAATGGACGATGTGTTCCTTGCCGCAACGGGCAAAAAGCTTTCCGGAGGTGCCGAATCATGACAGGTTGTTACAATCTTTTTATTCGCAATTGCAAACTTTTTTTCAAGGATAAAGGCATGTTCTTTGCCTCGCTGATAACGCCTGTTATCCTTTTGGTGCTTTATGCCGCATTTCTTGCAAATGTGTATCGCGACAGCTTTATTTCCGCTCTTCCGGAGGGTTTCCCCGCTGCGGAAAAGCTCATCGGCGGCATTGTCGGCGGGCAGTTGGTTTCATCCTTGCTTGCGGTAAGCTGCATCACGGTATCATTTTGCTGCAACATGACCATGGTTTTGGACAAGGTCACGGGTGCAAGACGGGATCTCACCGTTTCCCCCGTCAAAAAGTCCACGCTTGCGCTGAGCTATTATCTTGCAACTTTTGCTTCAACGCTGCTTGTCTGCCTTATTGCGGCAGGTGCGGGATTTATCTATCTTGCAAAGGTCGGCTGGTATCTTTCCTTTGCCGACGTGATGCTGCTGTTTGCGGACATTGTTCTGCTTGTGCTTTTCGGCACTGCACTTTCAAGCATTGTGAACCGTTTTCTGACGACTCAGGGGCAGGTTTCCGCTGTCGGCACGATCGTCAGCTCGGGTTACGGTTTTATCTGCGGCGCATATATGCCGATCGCACAATTCAGCACCGGCTTGCAGCACATCCTTATGTTTCTGCCCGGAACATACGGAACAAGCCTTATTCGCAATCATGCCCTCCGCGGTGCGTTCTCCGCGGCAGCGGATGCGGGTCTTGCTCCCGAAGTTATTGACGCAATTAAGAAATCCATCGATTGCAGGCTCAGCTTTTTCGGAACGGACGTAAGCCTTCCGGCAATGTTCGCCGTCCTTTGCGGGGGAACGGTTCTGCTCGTCGCGCTGTTTGTTCTGCTGAATATACTATGCGGTGTGAACCGGCGAAAAAAATATTCGCAATGATCAAGCACCGGTTATCTTTAAACTGTGTTATCCTAAAAAACCGACACAATATTTCATGTGTCATTTCATGTGTTTTTATAAGGAAGGAAAATATGCTTAATATCAAACACTTAACAAAAACTTACGGCAGCAAAAAGGCGGTTGACGACCTTTCTCTGCACATTGCACCTGGAGAGATTTACGGCTTTATCGGCCATAACGGCGCAGGCAAAACAACAACACTCAAAAGCTGCGTCGGAATCCTTCAGTTTGATGCAGGCGAAATACTTGTGAACGGCACTTCCGTTCGGAAGGACCCCTTGACCTGCAAAAAACTCATCGCCTATATTCCGGACAATCCCGACATGTATGAGTTTATGACAGGCATCAAATATCTCAACTTCATCGC
>OMDD01000533.1_pt1 | contig 19026 bp, 10 predicted proteins | sample 1674331 | NCBI WGS metagenome assembly OMDD01 (sample SAMEA103958164, study PRJEB25191) | human gut metagenome | biome: human-associated habitat [ENVO:00009003]; feature: intestine environment [ENVO:2100002]; material: feces | place: Germany | collected 2013/2015
ATTCTTAGTTTATACAAGGTTGCAAATATAGTTTTTTTTTCACATTCCCACGGTATCAAACACAAATATTTAGATTCCAAAAGAGAAAAAAGGCTGCAAAAGCATTTTTTGCAGCCTAAATTATTCTATCTCACAGCCTATTTTATTTCAAACCCCTATTTTTAAGCAAGGGCTCCAAGCTGGGATCAGCCCCACGAAAACCTCTGTAAAGGGTCATAGGATCTTCCGTTCCACCTTTCTCTAGAATATTTTTACGAAAAGAGTCTGCGGTATTTTTATCGAACACTCCATGTTCTTTAAACGCTTCAAAAGCATCCGTGTCAAGAACTTCTGCCCATAGATAGCTGTAATACCCAGCAGCATATCCACCTATAATATGACTAAAATAAGTGGCGCGATACCGAGGAGCTATTTCAGGAATCAGCCCCAGCTTGTCCATCGTTTCTTTTTCAAAAGCAACGACATTCAGATTGTCTGTATCAGTCAGGTTATGCAGTTCCATATCAAGCAAAGCGGCTGCCAATAATTCCGTAGTCATAAAACCTTGATTAAAAGTACCCTGATTTTGGATTTTCGTAATCAGCTCATCCGGAATCACTTCTCTTGTTTCATAATGCTTGGCATAGAGTTTCAGCACTTCAGGTTCTACAGCCCAGTGTTCCATAATCTGTGAAGGAAGTTCTACAAAATCCTGCGCCACACTGGTACCGGACACTCCTTTGTAGTTACACTTGGTCAGCATACCGTGCAATGCATGTCCAAACTCATGAAACATGGTTTCCACCTCATCCAAAGTCAGTAAAGAAGGCATATTTCCTGCAGGTTTAGTAAAACTTGCCACATTATAAATTAAAGGACGTACTTCACCGGCCTGTTCACGAAAATTACTCATCCATGCGCCACCACGCTTACCTGCGCGTGGAAAGTAATCCGCATAGAACAATCCCAAAAATGAGCCATCGGCATCCTTTACTTCATACACTTTCACATCCGGCTCATATACGGGCACATCATTCAGTTCGGTCAATGTAATGCCATACAGCTTGTTGGCCACGGTATACAATCCGCTACGCACATCTTCCAAACTGAAATAGGGCTTGATTTCATCTTCATTCAAATCATACTTTTCCTGACGCAATTTTTCGGCATAATACCACCAGTCCCATGCAGCCAGCTTCTCTCCCTTACCTTCCTTATCCATTATTTTCTGCAACTCGGCGGCCTCTTTCTTTGCATTTTCCAGTGAGTATCCCCACAGGTTATTCAAGAAATCCATGACTGTCTGCGAATTCTTAGCCATGTTCTCATCCAGTACAAAATTGGAATAACAATCGAATCCTAATAATTTTGCCTGTTCCAAACGCAATGCCATGATCTTTCCCAATATCTCTTTATTGTCATTCGCATCATCATGATTCCCCCGGTTGATATAAGCTTCATAAATATTTTTTCTTAGCTCACGGTTTTCAGCATATTGCAAAAAAGGCAAGCGACTGGAGTTTTGCAAAGTGAATAGCCATTTCCCTTCTTTTCCAGCAGCTTTCGCTTCCTCTGCGGCCCCCGCTTTCACCCATTCGGGTAACCCGGCCAAATCAGCCTCATTCTCGATAACCAACTGATAAGCGTTATTCTCATTTAAGATATGATTGTCGAAAGCAATCCCCAAAGTCGACAATTCTTTATTGATCTCCCTCAAACGGGATTGTTTTCCGGCATCCAGTCCGGCACCCGAACGGACAAAAGCTTTATAATACTTGTCCAACAGCCGGTGTTGCTCAGTCGTAAGAGTTATCTTACCTTCCTTTTCCTGTTGATGCACATCAGCCACCCGTTTATACAAATCCTGATTCAAATAAATATTATCACTATGTTCTGAAAGTACAGGAGCCATCTTTTCATTCAAGGCCGTCAACGAATCATTTGTATCCGCTTCGGTCAATGCAAAAAACACCCCACTTACTCTCGCCAGAATCCCGCCACTTTTATCCAGCGCCACAATGGTATTTTCAAAAGTAGGTTCCTCGGGATTATCAACTATTGCCTTAATTTCCGCATTCTGCTCCTCTATTCCTTTCAAGAAAGCAGGTTCATAATGCTCCAGTCTGATCTTAGTAAAATCGGGAGCACCGTACTCGGTCTGGAATTCCGTAAAGAACGGATTCATTTCTGTTTTCTGTTCACATGCACACATTACACAACACGTCGCTAACGTAAATAATAGTCTTTTCATAATCTGTCAATTAAAGGTATGTAAAATCACTTCTCCGCCACATAACACCAAATGGGGTAATGATCCGAACTCTTTATCGTATTATCCACCGTACAACGGTAAGATTTTAAATTCTTGCTCAATAAAATATTGTCTATTCTGAAATAAAAATGATTTTGATTATAAGATATGCCAAAGCCGTTTCCCGACTCCACAAAAGCATCATTCAGACCTTCCCCTACCACCCTGTGAGTGTATGATATAGGAGAATCATTGAAGTCACCGCATACAATTATGCCTCCCCCTTTGTAACCGGCCACCAAACGAGCTATGGAATCAGCCTGAACGGCACGTATAGCCGATGCTTCCGCCAGTTTTCTGATCAGCAAACGAGACCCTTGCGATACCTTTTGCTTATCAGGGTCCTTCATCATTTCGCGATAGACTTCTTTATCCTTCTCAGTCAGCTTATTGGATTCCAGATGATTATTAACAACCAGCAAGGTATCACCATTCGCTTTGATTTTATAAGCAATGGAACCATTGTTAAGGCTGGCATATTTCACCGGATGTGCCGACAAAATAGGAAAACGGGAATAACAACCCAAACCGTTGGCCCCCGATATCTTATGATAATTTTTATAAGGATAATCTCTTAAAGCATAATCCACCTCTTTCTTGGTTAAGCGTCCGCCTACAATATATTCCTGCAGGCAGATTATATCCGCATTGCTGTTTCTTAAATATTCCAGCACAGGGTTCGGATTATCCTTGGTGTTCGCACGGTTCTTCTCAAAGGCCATCGTATTGTAGGATAAGAATTTGATTGCCCCTTCCGGTACATCAGATACAAATACATTGACTGGGAAATAAGTACGGATAGCACCAATGGAACATACCAGGCCTAAAAATGAAAGCAACGCATATTTACGATAAATCACCAACCAGAAGACCAGAAACAAAAGATTAACAATCAAAAAAGCGGGAAAAGCCAAACCGGCACATGACCATACCGGATGAGCCACAGGATCAATATAAGGGCTGTAAGCACATACCAGTAACAATACCACCATACACAAGTTTATGCCCAGTAGTATCCATCCCAAAAAACGACCAATATATTTCATATATCACTTCTTGCTCGCATCAAACAAGCTTTTCTTCTCTTCGGTAGTCAGACTGTTATAACCGGATTTCTTTAATTTATCCAATATACGGTCTATCTCCTCGCTTTGCTGTTTTTTACGGGCATTATAATCGTAATCTTTTGCCTTATCACCATAATGAACTTTCATCTTCGGTTTTTTCGATTGACGACGAAACGAAAGACCTTCCGAGAAGCAATCCAAGCATCGGTTTATCCATGACGTAGCATCATGTCCGCGGGACAATCCGGAAGCAAACCACCATCCGGCCAAAGCACCTCCTAAATGAGCGATATGGCCACCGGCATTGCCCGATGTCATAAACAGCAAATCGGTCACAACCATAAACAGAGCCACATACTTCAACCTAACAGTCCCAATAAACATAAAGTTTACTCTATATTCCGGTGCACGTACCGCAGTAGCTACAACAATAGCAAGTACGGAAGCTGATGCTCCCAACAAATAAGAATAATACAAAGAATCACTGAAATAAGGGAAAACATTGTAAGCGATCATATACAACAAACCGCCACAAATACCTCCCAACAGATAGAGTCCGCGGAAATGCTTTGCCGAGAAAAGAGACAGAAACATCTGCCCGAACCAATAAAGCCACAGCATATTAAACAGCAAATGCAAAATACCTGCGTGCATGAACATATAAGTCAGCAAAGACCAAGGCTGCTTGACAAACTGCAACGTCCAGGCCGGCAGTTCCAAATATTGAAGCACAAATGCTCCATTCCGGTTGAACAGCATCCATAAAATCCCCAATAAGGAAGTTACAATGAATACCCCTACATTAATATATATAAACTGGATATATATATTACCCCTGTTAAAACTATTCTTTAAATCAGTAATAAAACTGCCCATTGTTATTCTTTTTTCTCCAATACATTATTAATATAAAACCAAAAATCATACCTCCCAAGTGTGCAAAGTGGGCAACGCCATCGGTCGAAGCACCCAATCCCAAAAATATCTCCAAAGCAGCATATCCCATCACAAAATATTTAGCCTTGACAGGAAATGGGATAGGGAATACAAACATCTGACTATTGGGGAACAGCATACCGAATGCCAACAAAATACCATATATCGCTCCCGAAGCGCCAACTGTAGTCATCAGATTCAAGTACTCCGCCATCGGGATCACGGCAATCCCCGTATTCACACTGTCATACTGCGATAATTCAGTCACATATTGTATATATTGCACCAGCTCCTGCACCAGTCCCGCACCTATACCACATACCATATAATAGGATAAGAAACGTTTCGGTCCCCAGACCTGTTCAAGCGTACGGCCAAACATCCACAAAGCAAACATGTTAAAAAAGATATGCTGGAAACCGCCATGCATAAACATATAAGTAATCAACTGGGCAGGATTAAAATCAGATGCCATAAAAAAGTGTAGTCCCAGCAGGTCGTTTAGGTTAATTCCATACTTCATGGCTACCACGCCTCCAAAGAAACACAACACATTTATTATCAATAAATTCTTGGTTACTGTAGGTATACTGTTCATAAATATTCTTCGTCTAATAAAACATTGATTGCGCGCAAATTTACAATTTTATTCTGTTATATAACAGAAAACAAGAGTTCTCTTACGTTTTTTTGATTTTTGGAGCATCTTTTTTAGGCTATCTGTTTGATTTCTAATTTTGAAAGCATATATTTGTCACTGATTTTGGTAAAACTTTTGTGTTACATTTAATAATTAATCATTTTCGTTATGAATAAGGCAGATCTTATCAGCGCAGTCGCCGCTGAAGCCGGCTTGAGCAAAGTCGACGCAAAAAAAGCAGTTGAAGCTTTCGTTTCAACTGTAACAAAGGCCCTCAAAGAAGGGGACAAAGTATCATTAATCGGATTCGGAACATTCTCTGTTGCTGAAAGAAGTGCAAGAACAGGTATCAACCCATCCACAAAAGCAACGATTACTATTCCTGCTAAAAAAGTAACCAAGTTCAAACCAGGTGCTGAACTGGCAGACGCAATTAAATAATTGCTATTTTACATAAAAGGACTTAAGGAAAGGGGCGCCGGTACTAGCGCCCTTTCTTCTTCATTTTTCTATTTGAACCTATGAAACCTAAAATGACAACCTTATTTAAATTCCTGATCAGCGCTGCTGTATGCGCATATTCAACACAAGTTCTTCATGCGGAAGATACAAAACTACCTTATTGGAAAGATATTCAGACCGTAGCCGTCAACAAGGAATATCCACGCACAGCTTTCATGACTTACGACAACCGGAACCAGGCACTGACCGGCGAGTATGAGAACAGCCCTTATTACAAACTACTAAACGGTACATGGAACTTTTATTATGCAGATACATACAAAGATCTGCCTGCCAACATTGAGCAACCGGATGCCAACATAGCCTGGAAGGAGATTAAAGTACCCGGCAACTGGGAAGTACAGGGCTACGGAGTGGCCATCTACACCAATCATGGATACGAATTCAAGCCCAGAAATCCACAACCGCCGCAATTACCCGAAGCCAATCCGGTCGGTGTGTATCAGCGTGATATCGAAATTCCCGCCGATTGGGATGGACGCGACATATTCCTCCGTTTGGAAGGAGCAAAATCCGGTGTATACGTGTATGTCAACGGACAGGAAGTGGGATACAGCGAAGACTCCAAGAATCCGGCAGAATTCTTAATCAACAACTACCTGAAACCCGGCAAAAACTCGCTGGTCATCAAAATATTCCGCTGGAGTACCGGTTCTTATCTGGAATGCCAGGACTTCTGGCGCATGAGCGGTATTGAACGTGATGTATTCCTGTTCTCACAGCCCAAAACCCACATCAAAGATTTCAATGTGGTGTCTACACTGGACGACACTTATAAGAATGGTATCTTCAAACTGAATGTGGACGTAACCAACCATACAGCAGCCAACAAAGAGGTAACCGTAGCATACGAATTGCTGGATGCCGCAAAGAAAGTGGTTGCAGAAGGTAACACCCCCTGTCCTGTTACAGCAGACGGTCAGAAGAGCATCTCTTTTGAAGCCGCCCTCAGCAACGTCAAGACCTGGACATCAGAACACCCTAACCTGTATCGGTTACTGATATCTCTGAAAGACGGAGAAAAAACAAGCGAGATCATTCCTTATACGGTAGGTTTCCGCCGTTTCGAGATCAAACCAACCGATCAGATAGCCGAAAACGGCAAACCATACGTTTGCTTGTTCGTCAACGGCCAACCCATCAAGCTGAAAGGTGTAAACATACACGAACATAATCCCGAAACAGGACATTATGTTCCCGAAGAGCTGATGCGCAAGGACTTCACCCTGATGAAACAGAACAACATCAACAGCGTGCGCCTCTGCCACTATCCGCAAGACCGCAAGTTCTATGAATTGTGTGATGAATATGGTATCTATGTATATGATGAAGCCAACATCGAAAGCCACGGTATGTATTATAACTTAAGCCGGGGCGGAACATTGGGCAACCATCCCGAATGGCTGAAGCCGCACATGGACCGTACCATTAATATGTACGAGCGTAACAAAAACCATCCCTCTGTAGCCATCTGGTCATTAGGAAACGAAGCCGGAAACGGTTATAATTTCTATCAGACCTATTTATGGCTGAAAGAACGCGAAGTAAAAGGCATGAACCGTCCTGTAAATTATGAACGCGCCCTTTGGGAATGGAACACAGATATGTATGTACCCCAATACCCTAGTGCCGCCTGGCTGGAAGAAATAGGCAAAAAAGGCAGCGACCGTCCCATTGCGCCATCCGAATATTCACACGCTATGGGCAATTCCAATGGTAATCTGGCAGCACAATGGAGAGCAATCTACAAGTACCCGAACCTGCAAGGCGGTTACATTTGGGACTGGGTAGACCAAGGTATTCTGGAAACAGACGAAAATGGACGTACCTACTGGACCTACGGAGGTGATTACGGGACCAATGCACCCAGCGACGGAAACTTCCTATGCAATGGAATCGTAGCTCCGGACCGCACTCCGCATCCGGCCATGACAGAAGTGAAATATGCACATCAGAATGTAGGTTTCGAAGCCATCGACCCGGCTGCCGGCAAATTCCTGGTAAAGAACCGTTTCTACTTCACCAACTTGAAGAAGTATATGATCAGTTATACCGTAAAGGCAAACGGAAAAACAATTAAAGGCGGAAAAGTATCATTAGATATCGAACCGCAAGGTTCCAAAGAACTGAACATCAACCTCAACGGATTGAAACCCAAGGCCGGCACAGAATATTTTGTAGATTTTGTAGTTACCACCACAGAACCGGAGCCCTTGATTCCTGCAGGACACGATATTGCTTCCGAACAATTCCGCCTGCCCATAGAACCATTGGCTATGACCGGACATAAAGCAAGCGGCAAGACTACCGTCAGCACGGATGGTGACATCATCACCGTATTATCACCACGTATGCAGTTCGTTTTCAACAAGAAAAGCGGACTCGTGACTTCATACAAAGTAAACGGTACAGAATATTTCGCTGAAGGTTTTGGTATTCAGCCTAACTTCTGGCGCGCACCGACGGACAATGATTATGGTAACGGTGGGCCTAAGCGCGAGCAAATATGGAAACAGTCCAGCAAGAATTTCAATGTAGCAGATGTTACCACAACAACAGACGGCAACAAGACCGTATTAACAGTCAATTACCTACTGGCGGCAGGCAATCTGTACATCATGAAATATACCATCTATCCCGACGGTGTGGTTCATGCAGGCATCACCTTTACTTCTACCGATATGAAGGCTGCCGACACGGAAGTATCAGAAGCTACCTTAATGGCCACTTTCACACCGGGACAGGATGCTCAACGCCTTGCCTCTTCCAAACTGAACGTACCACGTATCGGCGTACGTTTCCGCTTGCCATCGGATATGAATCAGGTAGAATATTTCGGCCGCGGACCGGGTGAAAACTACATTGACCGTAATGCAAGTAGTTTCGTCGACCTCTACCACACCACAGCCGACCAGATGTACACCAACAACTATGTCCGTCCGCAAGAAAACGGACACCGCACCGACACCCGTTGGGTAGAACTGACCCACAAAGGCGGAAAAGGATTGTTAATACGTGCCGACAGCACTATCGGATTCAATGCCCAGCGCAACTCCGTAGAGGACTTTGACTCGGAAGAAGCTATCAGCCGTCCCCGTCAGTGGACTAACTTCACTCCCGAAGAAGTTGCTAACCATAATGAGGAAAAAGCTAAAAATGTAATACGCCGCATGACACATGTCAATGATATCACCCCACGTAATTTTGTGGAAGTATGTATTGATATGAAGCAACAAGGTGTAGCCGGTTATGACAGCTGGGGAGACCGCCCTCTGCCGGAACATACCCTACCCGCCAATAAGGAATATCATTGGGGATTCACATTGATGCCGGTAAAATAAAAACATAGCAAGCATTCCTTCCTTAATAAGAAGAGTATGTCAGAACTCCGATGGCACTATCATATAGATTGTCATCGGAGTTTCATTTCCCATCCTACATTTCAATTATAACCTGAAAACAAGATCAGTCTGATTTATATTTGCTAGCTTTGTACTCAAAAAATCGAACACATGGAACAACAAGGAGAAATCATACTCTACCAGCCGGATGAATCAGTGAGGATGGAAGTGCGCATTGAAGATGAAACAGTGTGGCTGACCCAGGCACAAATAGTAGAACTATTCCAATCCAGCAAAGCCAATATAAGCGAGCATCTAAAGAACATTTATAAATCAGAAGAACTAATCCAAAGTTCAACCGTTCGGAATTTCCGAACAGTTCGCCAAGAAGGCAACAGACAGATTACCCGTAACTTAGAATATTATAATTTAGATGTGATTATATCAGTAGGATACCGTGTAAATACGAAACGAGGAATCCAATTCCGCCAATGGGCTAATAGCCAGGCACATGACCGTTTTCTTATTATAGACCGATCCGACGTATATCACATCGGAGCCTCTTTGAAAGATTTGGGAAAGAAACTATTTGCCTTCTCCAAAATGGATATCCCAGCATCTATCCTCACAAAACTGCTATAAAGATGAAAGAAGCAGAACCCAATAATAAAGTCCTACTAGGCATGAGCGGAGGAACAGACAGTTCCGTAGCCGCCCTTCTATTGCAGGATGCAGGATACGAAGTAACCGGCATCACCTTCCGCTTTTATGAAAAAGAAAATGATACAGAGTATCTGGAGGACGCCCGCGCTTTATGTGAACGTCTGAACATCCCCCATCTCACATACGATGTTCGTGACACCTTCCGGAAAACCATCATTGACTATTTCATCAACGAATATATGGCAGGTCATACCCCGGTTCCCTGTACCTTGTGCAACAACTACCTGAAATGGCCTCTTTTGAAGAAAATATCCGATGAAATGGGAATTTATCACTTCGCTACAGGACATTATGTACGCCGGCGCTTCATCAATGGATGCTATCACATCACTACCGGTGCCGACCCGGATAAAGACCAATCCTTTTTCCTATGGGGGCTGCCACAAGAAATCCTGCAACGTATGCTTCTCCCTATGGGCAACCTGACTAAAGCCCGTGTCCGTGAAATCGCGGCAGAGCGTGGTTTTCTGAAAGCCGCCCATAAACGGGACAGTCTGGGAGTCTGCTTCTGCCCCATGGACTACCGCACATTCCTACATAAGGAATTACCTGAAGGAAGTATCCTACCGGGTAAATTCTTCGATGAAATGGGGAATTTTATCGCACGGCACAAAGGTTATCCTTTCTATACCATCGGCCAGCGGAGAGGATTGGGCATAGATCTTAACCGGGCTGTCTTTGTCAAAGAAATCATTCCGGCAGAAAACAAAGTCATACTGAGCGACTTGAAAGCACTGGAAAAAACAGAAATGAGACTGAAAGAATGGCGCATCACCAATCCCGCTTTATTACTAAATAAGGACGACATCATCGTCAAAATACGCTATCGGAAACAAGCAAACCGCTGCACAGTAACCCTGCAACCGGATAACACCCTGCATGTACAACTGCATGAGCCGCTGACAGCCATTGCCCCGGGACAAGCAGCCGCTTTTTATAGGGATGATGTAGTACTGGGTGGGGGCATTATCATCTAATTCCAGACACTTTCAAATCATATTTCGGCTCTCTTTTTTGCTGCTTCAAGATTTTCTTGATAACTTTCCGTCGTTTTTCACCTTCAGGTCGAGAAACCGGAAAGTGAAAATAGACATGTATCCGAATCAAACCTTAAATAAATAGAGATGAAAAGTAGAAATTATGCAGGCATATCCTTACTTGCCTCATTAGCCGCTTGTAACTCTGCAACAGCAGAAACCGTTCAAAAAAACAGTACGCAAGACCTGAAAAAGCCCAATGTTATCGTTATTCTGGCAGATGACCTGGGATATGGAGATTTAAAATGTTACGGAGCCAAGAATGTAGAAACTCCCCATGTTGACAAACTGGCATCGGAAGGCATTCGTTTTACTAATGCACATACCGTAGCCGCTACCAGCACCCCATCCCGCTACTCCTTGCTGACAGGAGAATATGCATGGCGCAGACCGGACACGGATATTGCCGCAGGAGATGTAAAAATGATTATCCGTCCCGAACAATACACCATGGCAGACATGTTTAAAAGTGCCGGATATGCTACAGCCGCCATCGGCAAATGGCATCTGGGCCTGGGAGACAAGACAGGCGGACAGGATTGGAATGCTCCTTTACCAGCCGCTTTAGGTGACTTAGGCTTTGACTATCACTATATCATGGCCGCTACAGCCGACCGTGTACCTTGTGTATTTATAGAAAACGGCAAGGTAGCCAACTATGATCCGTCCGATCCTATAGAAGTGAGTTACACCAAGAACTTTCCGGGAGAACCGACCGGAAAAGATAATCCCGAACTACTGTATAACCTACATCCCAGCAACGGACATGACATGTCCATCGTCAATGGCATCAGCCGCATCGGATTTATGAAAGGGGGTGGAAAGGCACTTTGGAAAGATGAGAACATTGCCGATTCCATCGCCGTTCATGCCATCGATTTTATCAAACAGCATAAAGACGAGCCTTTCTTTATGTATTTTGCAACCAATGATGTACACGTTCCTCGTTTTCCCCATGACCGCTTCCGTGGAAAGAATCCTATGGGACTACGCGGAGACGCAATCGCCCAATTCGACTGGACGGTAGGCCAGCTGATGGAAACATTGGACCAACTTGGACTAACTGAAAACACGCTGATTATTCTATCCAGCGACAATGGTCCGGTTGTAGACGACGGATATAAGGACAAGGCAGAAGAGCTGTTGAACGGACATACACCTTCCGGTCCGTGGAGAGGAAACAAATACAGCGCTTTCGAGGGTGGAACAGCCGTCCCGGTCATTGTCCGCTGGCCACAGAAGATAAAAAAGACAGGAGACTCGGACGTATTAATGTCACAGATTGACTGGCTAGCCTCCTTAGGAGCTTTGATCAACGCCAGATTACCTAAAGGCAGCGCTCCGGACAGTTATGACCGTTTAGGGAATCTGATAGGAACCGACAAGACAGACCGCCCCTGGATTGTGGAACAATCCATGAACCACACGTTGTCCGTCCGTACCAAAGACTGGAAATACATTGAACCGAATGATGACCCGACCACTTTCATGAAAGCAGAAAAAATAGAAACCGGAAACCTGAACGTTCCCCAGTTATATGAAATGGAAAAGGTGAGCGAACAAGAGAATGTAGCAGAAAAGTATCCTGAGAAAGTATTTGAGTTGCAGACCATTCTGAGGCAAGTACGCAATAAGAGAATAAAGATGTAAACAGGACTCATCCAATAAGAGGATATTTCAAAAATCCGAAATAACCATCAAATGTTCCACCGTATGGGCAGGCCCATGAGCCCGCCCATACAACATAACGACAACAAAAATCACTTTTGACTCATTTACATAAAACATAAAAGCATTCCATCACAACAACTCACTCATTACCAAGAGCTTCCCGTGCGACAGTCTTTCAAAACCTCCTCAATCGGTATGCCGGTGGCGAAATACATCTGCTTCGGGGATGCTCTCGGACAGAATGTAAAATCAGCCCCTCGTTACCTCCCGGTAGCTCGTAGGCATCAGAAGAACCTATTCTCATCATACCTTCACCTCACTCCATTTGATATTTCACCCAGGTGAAGCAGTTATTCCACTTGGGTGAAAGCGGCTGTTCACCTAAGCGAAGCTGCCTCTTCACCTTAGTGAAGCAATGAACGCACCCGAACAAAAATACGCCTTATGACGCTCCCCTGCAAAGGAACAACCGTAGCTATGACACAGGAATTAGAACAACCGATATCCGTCAAACCAAATTTGGCAGCAGAAAATGGCAAACCGTTTCAGGGGGATTTAGAATGTATTTGCGCAACATATCACTGATTTACAGCAAAGTGCTGCGCATAATCCAAGATGATAATATACGTATAATCAAAAAAAACTCCCTTGGTACAACCAAGGGAGGCAGGTATACATTTCCTTTAAAAGTTCCGGATGCAGTTGGGATTATAAAGCAGCCCTTCGGCTGCTTTATGTTTCTCTATCCTCTGTGTTAGCATTTAAAGGAATGATTCATCTTTTACTTATTACTTGCCTTAACAAACTTATAAAGCACGAAAGTCTTGGGCGCCATCTCTACATTCAGTACATTACCCTCAATCGTAACATCACTTTCTTTCGGAGTGATGACATTCGGATGCTCTACCGTGTTATCTTTATCCAAATCGGCAGACTGGAGTGTGATGCATTTACCTTCCACAAGTTTATCACTCTTCTTCAATCCGTTGAAAGTCACTGATACCGGTTGTGCCTTATCCGAAGTATTGGCAATTTTCACGATACAAGCCTTTTCATCCTTATCCCATACGGCACTGGCAAACAGACCATCCTGTCCTTCCTGACCGCTCACAGCTTTTTTATCCATTGTCAACGGCAATACATGCGTGCCTTTATTATGACTGTACAACTGTTGTACATAGTAACTGCAAGTACGGACGGAATTCAGATTATCAAACCAAATCAAATCCGGACGCCACTGCCACCCTTCCACATGAGCAAACAAAGGCGCATAAGTAGCCATGTGTACCACATCGGCATTGCGTTCCAGTCCGGTCATGAACGCAGCTTCCATTAAAGCAGCATTAAAATGGTTCCATTTCTTGCCTTTTCCATGACAAGCATATTCTCCGGCAAAGACCTTCGGACCTTTGCGGTCGTAATTGTCATAACGGTTACCTTGTGCCAGGAACCAGCTTTCGGGACGATAGAAATGCTCATCCACCAAATCCACTTTCAGATTTTTCATTTCCGGCCATAAGTAATCAAAGTCTTTACCTTCAGACTGAGGTCCCGAACTGCCGACAATCTTGATTTCGGGATGCGCCTTACGAAGCACCTCGACAAACTGTTTCAGACGTTCCGGATATTCCGGTCCCCATTGTTCGTTACCAATGCCCAAGAATTTCAAGTTAAAGGGAGCAGGGTGTCCCATATCCGCACGAACTTTTCCCCAAGTACTTGTGACATCGCCATTAGCAAACTCAATCAGGTCTAATGCATCCTGTATATACGAATCAAGCTTTGACAGGCTGACCTGCTGGTCGGGGTCATTCTGATACTGGCATACCAGTCCGCAGTTCAGAATAGGCAACGGTTCGGCGCCTATATCCTCCGACAACTGGAAATATTCAAAGAAGCCCAGTCCGTAGGTCTGGAAATAATCAGGGAAGAAACGATGCTTGAACGTATAATGCCAGCGGTTTTCATTCAACGGACGATTCTCTACCGCACCTACTGTTTTTTTCCATTCGTAACGGGTAGCCTCATCCGTACCTTCCACAATACAGCCGCCGGGAAAACGGAAAACACCGGGTTTGATATCATATAAAGCCTGCACCAAGTCCTTGCGAAGCCCGTTCTTACGTTCTTTCCAAGTATCCACAGGGAAAAGAGAAACATGTTCCAGATCCACCGTTCCCGCACTTTCAAGGAAAATACGAAGATGAGCCTTGGGCTCCGTTCTCGGCGATTTCAATATCACCTCATATTGTTTCCAATCCTTCGAATTCACTATCAGTTCTTTTGACTCAAAAGCCTGACGTTCCTCCATCGTATCATTCTTGATCAATTCAATGCGAAGTTTCTGGTTCTCACCACGTGCCCATACGGAAAAACGGTACTCGGCTCCTTCCTTGACACCTATACCGAAGAAACCTTCGTTTTCAATCCCTGTATGTTTTTCCCTGTGCCCGGAATTACCCAGACGGACATAATGCGGATTTCGTTCAAACGGCCCGTCATCCATCAAGGTCACGTTACCGAAAACATTCCACCCCATAAAACGTTGCGGGAATTCGAATGAACGGTTCTTTACCAGTTCGGCATACAATCCTCCGTCGGCTCCATAATTAATGTCCTCAAAAAACAAACCATACATGGTTGGTTGTATTTCCGCACCAAGTTTATTGGTCTGCACGACCATGTTGTGCGCATTCTGTGCATGTAGCGCTACTCCGGCAGCAAATACCCATGCTGTGAATAGAGTTCGGTGTAATTTCATGATAGTAATATTATTAATTTTTATTAGTTAATTCTCTTTCCCCATACCGAATGCCCTTGAGCATCCAGGCCGGTAAAAAGAATGGTTTCTGTTTCATTTTCCCAATCGTGTCCGGCAAAGATAATCAAATTGTTAATATCTTCTGTGGCTGTTTTTATAGTAAGAAGTTGTTTTTTAACATTAAAATCCCAAGTTGCATCTCCAACACTGCCATCTGCTTCCAAAACAACACGGGCAGATAACGCCTGCTCCCCATTTCGCAAGTCTCCCTCGCCCCACATTATCTGACCGGCCTCCAAGCTACGTTCCAGAGGCGGCTCCTGAAGACGGATAATTTCCCACTCACCTGCCAAATCTTCTTTAGTGAAAGAGCGCGGAGCAGTACCTGCATAGCGTTCGGGAGAAACCACAGGCCATCCGTTTACAGTAAAGAACACTTCACGTACATGCAGATCCATCAACTGGTTCTGAGGAGAGAGCCGTCCCTGATGAGCCATAAAATAACGGCCGTCACCGGCATCAATAAGACCGCAATGAGCCGTTCCCGCCCATCCCGGATGATTTTCGAAGCGGTAAGGAGCTGTCAAAATGGGAACATTATTCGTTGTATCTTTTATATCCTCTCCATAGAAATCCACAAAAGGCCCTTCGGGAAAATCGGAATAAGCGACACGTACATTATAGGTAGTCATCAGCGGATCGTAGGATGTAAACAGATAATATTTGCCAAGTTGGGGTTGATACATGATTTCCGGCGCTTCCAAGTTATCTTTCCGGTAATTGGCCCGGCGTGCTATCAAGTGCCCATGATCCTCCGGCTGCATAGTCATTCCTGTTTCGGGACTCAGTTCCACACAGTACAGACCGCCGAAATAAGAGCCATAATGCATCCACCACTTTCCGGTTTCCGGGTCCTCAATAACAGAAGGGTCTATGGCATTCATCGCATCCCCTTCCCCTGTCTTGACCACACACCCTTTCTGTATCCAGGGACCTTCGGGAGAATCCGACTCAGCCATACCGATATAGGATGTATTCCTGCCGAATGCCGATACACAATAATACAAACGATAAATACCCTGATAAGGCATCAGGAAGGGAGCCCAAATGTTAGTCGCCCCTTTTCCCTCCGCCTGACTATGGACCCATTCTATAGCCGGAGCAGGTATTTCGGGAAAGGTCCATCCCACAAAATCCCAATGTACCAGATCTTTTGATTTGCGTACCTGAATAAAACCTAACGGTACATTCTTCTCTTCCGCCTCTTTCCGGTTCTCGGCAAAGATAGCATCAGTGGAATACATATAATAGGTATCCCCTATTTTTTTACAAGCCGGATCGTGTACATTATACGTTCCCCACTGCTTATAATTTTCCATAGACGAAAGGGCGGTATAATCATCCATCCAAGGATTCGGTGAAGGAACAGGCACGAAAGCCGTAGGTGCATTGCATGATACCAATGCCCCTACGACCAACAGGCCTAAACCAACCAACCTATTTATTATTAACCTCTTCATGTCCATGAATAATCTTTGAGGAAAAAATTGCTGTTTCATAGTATTTTGTTTATTATATGACCATTTGCTAATGTACTAATTTATCAATGGCCATGTGGCATATAGCGCAGCCAATTGGCACATTGGCATATTGACACATTGACTAATTATTATTAATGCAAATATAGCTGCAACCAAAAGCTCGCCAGGTGGACAATATCGCTTAAAGGGTGGACATTTGTACAGCAGAGGGATAAAAATGATTTGTTTGTTTTTAAGGAAAAACGAAAAGGTATATCTTTGTTTCCATAATGGTATATTCTTACGTCATTAATGAACTACACACTATGAAAAGACATTCTTTGCTATTTGCCCTGTTCATCTTTCTGTCGAGCCTGTCTATGCAAGCTGAAGAGACCGCCGGAAAATGGTCTGAACGCTATAACGTCACCGCTATTACGATGGATGAAGGACTGCCTCACAACTTTGTGGATGATATATTGAAAGACAGTCAGGGCTTTTTATGGATTGCCACCCGTGGGGAAGGAATCGCCCGTTATGACGGTTATGAATTTACCGCCTTCAATATGGGAAGCACCCACACCAAACTACGAAGCAACTTCATAAACAAACTGTGTGAGGATAACTTCAAGCGTATTTGGGCTGTCAGTGAAATGGGTATTGACATATTGGATATACAAACCATGCAGACTGTACAAGTCGCTGATACGAAAGACAAACTTATTTCACTGTGCAACCGCCCCTCCCATCTCATTCTCCATAGCAAAGCGGGAAATATTTGGGTTTGTTCGGAAAACAATTTATTCAAAATTACCTTTGACAAACAAGGAAATATAAGACAGATCATTAAAATATGCGAAGTGCCGGCAGGAGAATCCATCCGGACTATTTGTGAGGTGGAAGACTATCTTTGGATAAACTACAAAGACGGTATCTACCGCATCAAAGAATCGGCTATGGAAGTACAGGAACCCACATTCATTTCATCTGCCCTTCAATTACCCGGTGTGTCCATACAAGTAATCTGCCGGAAAGAAAATGAAATTTGGATTGGCAGCGCACAAGGCCTTTTCCGATACAATATGGATACGGAACTGATGAAGCATTATATGTACGATCCGAATGACAACAACTCGCTTTCCCAAAACTTTATCACAGACATAGCAGAAACAGGAGAACATACCATGCTGGTTGCCACCCTAAAAGGTATAAACCTTTATAATGCGTTGACAGACAATTTTGAGCGGATAAATAAAGATACCGGAGAAGGAGAAATCGTACAAAACACATTGAACTGTGACTTCGTAAACTGTCTGCTGACCGATGGTGACATTATCTGGGTAGGAACCGAAGTGGGAGGGCTGAACAAGATGAGCCGCCGGATGCTGTTGGTACAAAACTATTATCATATTCCCACCATTCCCGGAAGTCTTTCCCAAAATCCCGTCAATGCCATTTATGAAGACCCGTCGGGTGTTTTATGGGTAGGAACCGTAGAAGGAGGTTTAAACCGGCGGGCTCCCGGCAGCAACACTTTTGAACACTATACCACTGATGCACCCGCCCACCTAAGCCATAATACCGTCAGTTGTTTTACCAGCGATAACGATGGAAGGCTCTGGATAGGAACCTGGGGAGGAGGCATAGGATGGATAGACATGAAAAATCCGCAGAACAAACAATTCCACCACATAGAAATACCCGAATACGGAGACTTCTCATGGGGATGGGCCGGAAGTATCTGCTATGACCACTTGAATAATGCCATCTGGGTGGGAACCAGTACCAATATCTATGTTTACGACTTGAAAACACAAACGCTCACCGAACCATTCAAGGGTATGAACCTAGGTGGAATTGAAGGCTGTACAGGATACTATATAGATAAGGATAACCACCTGTGGCTGGGACTTACAGAAGGACTTTGCCGAATAGATCTAAGCAGTTTGAAAGCCCCCAGACTGATTTATCAACTCTGGAGGATCAAGCTGGACGAACCGGAATCAAAGTTGAAGGAAAGGGTAACCTACATCACCCAGTCTAAAGACGGAACCCTATGGATAGGCAGCAACGGATATGGTTTCTACAAATCCTCACCAACAGAAAACGGAGAATATACCTTCCGCTCCTTCACCACCGAAGACGGACTGATAAACAACAGTGTCCGCTGCATATCGGAAGATAAAGAAGGGTATCTTTGGATTACCACCACCAACGGACTCTCCCGCTTCAATCCTAACAACAACAGCTTCTTCAACTATACCCGGAAAGACGGGCTATTATCCAACCAGTTCTATTGGAACGCAATATGCCGTGCCGCCAATGGAGATTTGTATGTAGGAAGTACTAAAGGGCTGTCTGTAGTCAAACCAGTCATAGACACAAATCCCAAGGAGGCTGTTCCTCTGGCATTCACCCATGTTCGTGTGGCCAATGAAGAACGATTGTACACAAACGGCACCCTACAGTTACACGAACGCGACAAATCTCTCTATATTGAATTTGCCGCACTGGATTA
>OMDD01000542.1_pt1 | contig 18917 bp, 19 predicted proteins | sample 1674331 | NCBI WGS metagenome assembly OMDD01 (sample SAMEA103958164, study PRJEB25191) | human gut metagenome | biome: human-associated habitat [ENVO:00009003]; feature: intestine environment [ENVO:2100002]; material: feces | place: Germany | collected 2013/2015
ACAGCTTATTCAAGTGCGCCAGTTTATGGCTTTCCTCTACTTTCTTTCACACTAATTATATCCGGGTTAGCAGGGATCCAGGCCGAATGCCAGTATCCCCCCCCGTATTGCTTAAATAGTCCTGATTTTTTTATTAATACTGAATTATTCTCAGTCTTGCCAAATAATTTATTTATATACAAACAAAGTAAAAGGAGTTTTCTCTTAAACTTGATATTTTTCACTTCTACTGCCATTTTAATCAACTCCATATATTTATATCAGTTCCCTTGATTTGCGTAAAGCCGATTCAATTACCTGATCCATATCATAATACCTATACTCACCGAGTCTTCCTCCGAATATGACCTTCTGCTCCTTGTCTGCCAGTAACTTATACTGCGCGTACAGATTCCCGTTCTTCTCATCATTCACTGGATAGTATGGCTCATCACCCGGCTTCCATTCAGAACTGTACTCGCGGCTGATCACAGTCTTTGGCAGGTAATTGCCTTCTTCATCCTTGCCGAACTCAAACCATTTATGTTCAATAATCCGAGTCCAGGGTGTCTCAGCATCTGTATAATTTACCGCAGCGTTACCCTGGAAATTTGGAATATTGAGTACCTCTGTCTCGAAACGCACAGAGCGATACTCAAGATTTCCGAGAGAGTAGTTGAAATATGCATCAATTGGTCCAGTGTAGACCACACGCTCTGCAAGCTGATCCAGTTCTGCCTCGTGTACGAGATAATCACAGTTCAAGCGAACCTCGATACCATCAAGCATTCGCTCCACCATCTTCGTATAGCCACCTACAGGAATACCTTGGAATGATGCGTTGAAATAGTTGTTGTCGAAGGTCAGGCGAACCGGCAGTCGCTTGATTATGAACGCTGGTAGCTGATCACATGGTCTTCCCCACTGTTTCTGTGTATAGCCTTTGATTAATTTCTCATAGATATCAGTGCCAACGAGGGATATCGCTTGCTCTTCAAGGTTCTTCGGTTCTGTAATTCCTGCAGTCTTTCTTTGCATCTCGATTCTGGCCGCAGCATCTTCTGGCGTCACCACTCCCCACATCTTATTGAAGGTATACATATTAAATGGCAAGCTGTATAACTCACCCTTATAGTTTGCCACCGGGCTGTTCGTGAAACGGTTAAATGTAGCAAAACGCTGGACATAATCCCACACTTCCTTATTATTTGTGTGGAAAATGTGCGCACCATATTTATGGACATGAATACCTTCCACATTTTCGGTGTATACGTTTCCTGCAATATTGGACCTCTTGTCGATTACAAGGACTTTTTTTCCTGTTTCAAACAATTGATGAGCTACTACTGAGCCATAAAGCCCTGCTCCGACAATAAGAAAATCATATTTCATAACTAGACCTCCTTCTTGATCTGAAGTTTCTGTTTGATGTTTGCAATAAATTCACCAATATAAAACGCTGCAATAAACGTTCCAAAAAATCTTAATATAATAATTCCAAAAGAAACCCACTCTATCCCGAAAGATGCAATTCCTAAAATCGAGTAAACACTTGATAATATTAGATAGTTTAATGGTTCTGAGTACAGATACACGTCCATGCTTCTTTCAGAGATTTTTTTAAGGGCAAGAGGATATTTACTAGCAATACTCCCAATCTGATCGGATAAGATGAAGGCTATCGCAATTCCCATAAGAGCAAGAGCAAAATCTCTGATGATAAAAATGGGTAGCGTCTCCTGAACGTGTCTAAATACGAAAAACAGCCCTATATCAAATATTAATATGCTACAAGTCACCCACCTTTGCTTCCTTATCTTATCTGTAATACATTCAATTTGTTTTCCTAAATAAAACCATATGCAATACCTCATGGGATTTCCAAATGGTATATAATCATTTGCATAATACTGTAAAACAATCCCACCCGTATACATCAATAGCAGTATTATTAATCGCCACGAATTATTATGAATTAATTTTATTGTAATGTAGACGATTACGAATACTAAAAATAAGGATTCTAAATACCACAAATATACTCTATTAGGAAATATCAATTGCAACAACACCTTAGAGAAAGGAACTCCAAGATAATATCCACTAATGTATTTAATTGGAATATTCCAAAAAAACCAAGTACCAAACAGCGGAAGAATGAGCCTCTTGAATTTCTTTCCAATAAGAGATGATAATGTCCACCTATTCTGCTTAATTTGATTCCAAAATAGACAACCAGACAAGGCAAAAAATGCAGGCATATGGAATGAATATAAGTAGTTGCTTATAATTTTTATTGCCAAGTGCACTTTTGTATCGCTTATTCCATTTGCAAGCATCATGGTCTGATAATAAATCCCGCCAAACGGTGTTATTATATCGTAATAACTGCAATGACTAAGCACAACAAGAATAACAAGAACCACTCTCATATAATCATATCTTAATACTCTGCTCTGCTCTGCTCTGCTCTGCTCTGCTCTGCTCTGCTCTGCTCTGCTCTGCTCTAGGTATTGTTGGCATCATGGTGCCTCCTGTCAAGTCTTATTTACGTACTATTTTTTTACATTTATCAAGCACACCGTTCCATATTTCCACAACTAGGGCGTCTTTCCAAAACAATAATATAAGAAAATATGTACCAAAAAATATTGTTGCCGATATAACTAAAATCAAAAAACTTCCTATGCTTAATCTATTTATCCAAATCGAAATAATTGATGCGATCATAATAGCAATCATTATTTTGTAGCTATGTATTTTCTTGAAAAAACCTTTCACGTATTCTTTGATTCCATGGAACTGTACTAGAAGTACCACAAATTCCGCAAGTAAAGTGCCAAATGCAGCTCCAGCGGAAGCAAACAGAGGAATCAATGCAGCGTTAATTAAGATATCAACTATCGCCCCAGACACTTCAGAGTAAAAAACTATTTTCTCCTTTCCTAACGGCACAAGCATCTGTGTTCCGAAGATGTTTGTTATACCAATTAGAATCAATGTTGGCATAATAATCTGCATCGGTAAAATTGCGCCATCATAGGCATTCCCAGACAGAAAATAAATTCCTTGCTTTGCAAACAAAATAAAATATATTGTCATTGGTGTAGCAACCAATGCAACAAAATTCAACGCTTTATTGCTGATACGTTTAAATTCATTAATTTGGCCTTTTTCTATATAGTAAGTGGAACGAGGTAATAAAACCGTACCTAATGATGTGACAAGACTGACTAAAATATGTTTGATCTTTACAGCTGCGTTGTAATATCCTACGTCAGTATTGCTTGACATAAATCCGAGCATAACAGTATCTAAGTTCGTATATACTGTGATTGCACATGACATTGCAAAAAAGATAAATACAAGTTTTATATGTCGTTTAACATTGTATTTCGGCAATGGCTTCAAGTCGATATACTTATGTATATTAATGAAATTAAAAACATTTGAAGCTGATGATGCAAATATGGAAATGCCTCCATAAATTACATAGTCAGATTTTTCATGTACAAACAAAAACATTGCCACAAGAGCAATAAACTTAAATATTATTGATCTTATCGTAATATATGTATACTGTTCTAATGCTTTATATAACCACTCCATTCCAACTGAAGTGAGAAAAATTGTAGCACTAATGATTATGTATAAAGTTCTGTCCTCAAACAGTCTGGGTACAGTTAACAGTGCTACGGCAAGAGCGAGATATGAAAACACGTTCATGCCAAGATTGATAAACAGAAGTTCATGCGCTGTCCGTGTCAATTCAATGCGATTATCACGTACCTTTGCACAGGCTCTTATTCCATAAATAGGTATGCCTAATTGAGCAATCATAGAAAAATAGGAAATCAATGACGTCGCAAAAGAAACCTTTCCGGTTCCTTCTGGAAGTAATATTCTCGAAATATAGGGAAAAGTAATTAAGGGAAATATAAATGAAGACATCGTCAAAATTGCATTCATTATAAAATTCAGTTTTAACGATTTCTGTTTTTCCATTCTACTCATTTATATAATCCTGCTTTCTAGGTCGCATGTCACCCAACTATATCCTTTTAAAACTTACTGCTTTAAATTTGGTTCTTTCAACAAAATACCGAACCATTGCCCAGAACACCAAATACTTTATGAACTGTATACTGACAATACCCTCATAAAATTTATTCGAGAAAAAAGAAAACGCCAAACTATAAAACACGTAAGAGTAAACTATGATCCAGAGGTTAATAGAATATCTTCTATTTCTTTTTGACGGCTTAGTTGCTTTCTGATATAGAACTTGAGAAATCAGTCCCATAAGGATCATTAATACAATGACACCCGTCACTCCAAAATCATAGAGATAAGCATAAAATGTTGTATAAACATTTCCGCAAACATATCCATTTGATCTTAGAAAAGGTAAGTCTAGTTCGTAAACCCATGAATCTATTTTCAAAAAACCACCAAGGAAATTTATCATACGTACAAAAGTCATCTTCCCCCACACATCTGGACGAGAAAAAGATCTTCCCATTACGTTATTAATATAGTAATCAAGGTTCCTAATTGGTGCACTTAGATATGTGGATAAATATCCTCCAAAATCTGCAGCAGAGACTCTTCCTAATAATTCACCAACTTTTTGGAAAGTTCCAACAACTATAACAGCGATTAATATAACCAACAGTATCTGTCGAAATTTTAGTCTTCTTCGTTTAGATTTTTTCTGCCAAATAATTACCATCATTGCCACGCCTGCTACTAGCAGAGTCACCGCTCCACCTCTAGAACCCTTCTCGAGAGAGATGGCAATAGAAAGGATGAGATTTAACAGTGGGAGTTTGTCAACTTTTTTAGATACTGCGAAATTATTTGCGACAATATAAAACCAAATAAATCCTGAAGCATAACAAAAATCATACAAATTGTTGTTTAGACGACCAAGGCTTATATTCTCTGTAGTAAAAGATTTAAGATTTTTATATCCTGAAATCAGAATTGAAAGTGAGCCAGATATTCCAAATCTCCTTGAGATCCTCATAACAGCAATCAGGCAAAGTACAAAAGTAATCACTTGTAATGCCGCAAATATCCAACAATTTATTCTACCAACTTTTATATAATTAAGCTCTTCCGGCTCTATCGTTGATTTGAATCTATTCTGTTCAAACCTTCCTGAGCGTAGGAATACTTTCCCAGCCCTTGCAAAATACACTGCTCCAAGAAAGCATAGACTCCCAACTAACATAATAAGATATGTGTTATTCTTTAGTTCAACACGCCACTTATCTACATTATAGATCAAATCTATAGCCGCTAATGAAAATGGTGCAAAGAAAGCAACTGGGGGTGAAGCTATTTCCTGATTATTTGTATAGAAGGAAATAATGAATAGTACAACCATTGTAATGGCTAATGTATAGACTATCAATTTATATTTTCCCCTCTCCTGTCATATATTTCATTTATCATTTTTTCGATATCTGAGCATCTATATAAGTTTTAAAAGTATTGAACTGAGAGAACCCTTCTATTGTTCCCTTCCATACAGTCCTAGCTTTTATGGCTCCATTTTTTTGCCCCAAATATTTAACCGAACAAACAGCCTGTGCCAGCTTTTTTATGATTGTAATCGCTCTATTCCGATCTTTCTTATAATAAAGTTGGTTTACAATATTATTGCGGACATAATAATGGTACATTTTAATTCTATTTTCATCTTGGAAATTACTAAGATCAAGTTTTTTCGCACCCATTCTCTTATGTATTGCAATGCTTTTCCCGACCATATATGCAGGTCCGTAAAAATGTGTTAAGCGAAGAGTATATTCTCCATCGTCACCCCAAATAAAATAATCCTTACACGGAAGTCCGCATCTAAGTACAGCATCTTTTCTTATCAACAATGACACAAATGTCGCATCTGCTATATTTATGATACCTTCGCCTAGGTATTTATAAAAGTGTGGATACCCATTTGCAGATTCACTTGTGTCGATGTTGGGGACATTCATAAACTCGCCAGCGGATCCAAACACAGCACTAGCATAAAACGATGTGTTGTCATCATCAATAAAATCATCTGCAGCTAGCAACTGTTCCAAGCAGTCAGATGTTGGAATAGTGTCATCATCCATAATCCAAAGCCAATCCACTTCCGAAGACGAGGAGACCTTCATTCCCTCATAAAATCCACCGGAACCGCCAGTATTAGAATCCATATTCACACATATTATTTTTTTGGCATCAAATTCTCCGCCAGCTTCAAAAAGCTTCTCTGTGCCATCAGTACTTGCATTATTGATGACAAATATTTTGTCTACGGGCACTGATTGCTGAAGAATAGCATGTAAGCATTCTATAAGCAATTTCTTTCTGTTAAATGTAACGATTACGGCCGCCACCTTAGTGTTTATCATTTAAATTCCCTCCGTATCACTCACAATCTCACGATATAGTTCATTAATTCTAAATGCATTGTTTTGAGCGGTCATCTCGTTAAGCATTTTGCTCTGCCCTTGTTTTGCAATATCACGCATTCTATCAGGATACTTCAATGCTAACCTTATTTTTGCTGCTAGGTCAGAATAGTCTCCACTTGTATATAGAAGCCCTGTTTCATTGTCAGAGACGAGTTCCATAGTTCCGCCTGAGTTAGCACCTATAACGAGACATCCACTCATCATTGCCTCAACCGTGACCCTTCCAAACGCTTCGGATTGAGAGCACATTAAAACTATGTCCGTATCTCGATATAACTGTTTAATGTCTGATTGCAGTCCTATAAACTGAATCCATTTGTCAAGGTTCTTACTTCCAACATAATTTCGCAAGAAATTAACATATTCGCTTTCTTTTCCAGCAATTCGTAGATTAATATTGTCTATGCCTTCTTCTATCAGTATTTCGCAAGCTTTTATAGCCTGATCTTGGCCTTTGGACCGATTTATCGAGCCAACGATTGCTAGATTAATCCCATTTCCAGAAAACAAGTCTTTATGATCGATATAGAAATCGTCACTATCTATTCCATTATAGATCGTGACAATATCCGCTTCTGGAAGCAATTTTTTATACTTTTGATATATACTGTCCGATATCGCGACTACTCTGTTTGCTTCTCCGATTAGTGAATAACCTTTTTTATTATTCCATATACATCTTTCCTGGTCTTCCTCGAGAAACTCTCGAATGTGCCATACAAATGGGATATTCTCCAAAAGTGCGGCTTGAGCTCCTACATATGAGCATGAAGTGTTGATGTGAACAATCTGGATTTTTTCCTTTTTGATCAGCCTTCTGATTTTTCTTATCGCAATAATATTGTACACTTGTGATAAAGGCATCCAAATATAGCACAGGGCAAGTTTTATCTTCCGTATTATCTGCTTTGGTTTATATGGAACAAACCAGTTGAATGATCGAATTTTCACATATTCTATGTTGTTATCCTCAAGAAGCTTTTCTCCATTCCCATTGCAATGCAATAGAACCAAAATATTGTGTCTATATTGGTTCTGCAAAAGACTGCAAAGCTTGACCATGCTTAAGAAAGCCCCAGATGTAGCATTATTATCGGAAGGGACAAATAATATCTTCATTTAAACCTCTTTCACTGCTCTTGGTTTCAAAGTTCTATATACGTCATAGATCGCATCTGCATTTTTTTCCGCTGTCATGTTTGATAACATATACGCCTGACCAGATTTGGCTATATCGTTTGCTATCTTTTTATTTTCTAACACATAAATAATTTTTTCCATTAAGCTGTCAACATTGCCACTCTCATATAAATATCCCGTCTTTGAATCTTCAATTAGTTCAATGGTGCCACCAGTATTAGCACCTATTACTACGCATCCTCCCATCATGGCCTCTACTGTTACCCTACCAAATGCTTCAAATCTGGAACATACGAGAACAATATCTGCCTGATGGTAATATTTAACTGTGTCTTTTTGAAGTCCTACAAATCTTACATTATCAACTATCCCCAACCTCTCCGCTCTATCTTTTAAGTTTTGTGCATACTTAGTCATATCTCCTACAATTGTTAAGATAAAGTCTTTGAATCCTTTATCAACTAACCGCTTACACGCTTCTATTGCCTGAGCTTGACCTTTCGATTCATTGATAGTGCCAACCATCAATATTTTAGTCTTGTCATTTTGAAATAAAGTACGAGGTGAAGAAGCATAATAAGATGCATCAATGCCATTGTATATTTTTAACAGGTTAGTATTCTTTAAAAGCTTTTCATATTTGTTATAGAGGCTATCGGAAATAGTTATTACAGCGGATGCTTTTGATATTAAACCATATCCACTTTTTCTATTCCAAATCCTTTTATGTTGATCTTCTTCGAGAAACTCCCTTAAATGCCACACTAAAGGCACATCACTTTTAATCGCTGCTTTTGCAGGAGCATAAATGTAACTTGTATTTTGATGCACTATGTCTACTTTTTCATCTCTAATTAGCTTTTTTATCCTTACTATGGCGAGCTGATTATACAACTGAGCAAATGGTTTTGTAACAAGCCTCACACATAGTTCAGCTTTTCTAAACAAACTACTAGGATGATCAGGAATAATCCAGTTATAAGATTTGATTTTTAAATACCTGATTCCATTTTCCTTTAGTAATTCTTCACCTCTACCATTTCTTCTTAACAGGACAAGTACATCACAGCCATATTTGTCTCTTAATAGAATACAGAGTCGTACCATGCTTTGAAAAGCGCCTGCTAGATTATTATCAGAAGGAGTAAATAGTATCTTCAGCCCCATTTTAATTCACCCTTGCTTTATTTACACTTGTTGATTTCATTTTATAAAAGAGTGCAGCAAAATTATTTTTTACAAATCCAATCATTTTACCAACAAATATAGACTGCTTAACATTTTTCCTTTTCATCGGAGAAGCTGCAATGACAAGCAGTTTAGATCCTATTCTCCCATTTTTAAATGCCTTTTCGGTTAATTCGTCGTTTAATATTTCTTCTACCAAACGAGTTTTTTCCCTTTGGTTACTGATTGATATTTCCTGAACGCATTGTACAAGCCTTGCCGCATAATAACCGTATAAAGCTGCCATTATTTTCTCATCTTTAATGTTCCAATGGTCATATACCTTAAGAATATGTTCAAATTGTTCTTTACGCTTTTTATAAAGCATTCCATCGAAAACAGTTGTAGTTTCAGAACCTGCTCTCGATCTAAAGAAATGATAACCTGATGAAGAGCTTACAGCGACACGGTTAATGTCCATAATGACATCCATGTTAAAATGCAAGTCATCCCATTTCAGATTTGGAAACCTTAAATCTTTATCTCTAATATAGCTAGCAGAATACAGTTTATTCCAAGGTACAGCCATCATCATATTATCAAAATATTCATGTAAACCATACCTAACTTCTTCCGGGTTATTAAGAAGTTTTTCATTTACAGATACCTGATATCTCTGATTCTTACCTTGCTCGTAATACTCCATGGTAAATCCGGAAATCACAAGCTCCGCATGTGTTTTTTCTGCTAAAACCACAAGTTCTTGCAAATACTCCGGATCAAGCCAGTCGTCTGAGTCAGGAAAATAAAAGTACTCCCCTTTCGCAATTTCTATGCCTGCATTTCTGGCACTTGGAGCACCACCATTCTCCTTATGAATCACCTTAACTCTTGAATCTATCTTTTCGTATTCATCTGCAATTTTACCGCAAGAGTCCGGCGATCCATCATCTACAATAATTAGCTCAAAATCTTTGAATGACTGATTTAAAATACTATCAATACATTTTCCTAAATACTTCTCGACCTTATAGACAGGGGTAATCACACTGACCTTGCACATTATTATAACTCTACCTTCCTTGAATAATATTTAGTCTCTTTTAAACAAGTCACGTGTGTAAACCTTGTTCTTTACGTCATCTAAACAATCATCATAACGATTGGCAATAATAGCATCGCTTCTTTTTTTGAATTCCGCTAGATCATTAAGGACCTCGCTGCCATAGAAAGTTGACCTGACCTCCAGCGTTGGCTCATATATTACAACTCTTGCGCCTTTTGCCTTAATTCGTTTCATAACTCCTTGAATGCTGCTCTGACGGAAATTATCACTATTACTCTTCATAGTAAGACGATAGACACCAATGACAACATCTTTCTCTCCTACATAACCACCGCTATAACTATTTGCGCCTGCAATTTGCAGCACACGATCTGCTATGAAATCTTTTCTTGTTCGATTACTATCAACAATAGCTTTAATAAGATTCTCCGGTACGTCTTGATAATTTGCCAATAACTGCTTTGTGTCTTTTGGCAGACAATACCCACCGTAACCAAAGCTCGGATTGTTGTAGTAATCGCCGATTCTCGGATCCAGACTGACACCACGAATAATGTCTGCGGTTTTCAGCCCTTTAACTTCGGCATAAGTATCAAGTTCATTAAAGTAACTAACTCTCAACGCTAAATACGTGTTTGCGAAGAGCTTGACCGCCTCCGCCTCAGTATACCCCATGTAAAGGACTTCAATGTTTTCTTTCATTGCCCCCTTCACCAACATACCAGCGAAGGTTTCAGCTTTCTCACGGCTATTCTCGTCGCATCCTACAATGATCCGGCTCGGATAGAGGTTATCATAAAGAGCCTTGGATTCTCTCAGGAACTCAGGACTGAACAGTATTCTATCCGTGCCATATTTCTTCCGAACGCTATCTGTATATCCAACTGGGATAGTGCTCTTGATCACCATCGTGGCTGTATCAGAGGAAGCCATGACAAGTTCAATAACACTTTCCACCGCACTCGTATCAAAGAAGTTCTTCTGTGGGTCGTAGTTAGTCGGAGCGGCAATAATAACAAACTCCGCATCCTTATACGCATTGACCCCATCTGTGGTAGCTCTAAGATTCAAGTCTTTAGTCGCCAGATACTCCTCAATCTCTTTATCCTGAATCGGGCTGATTCTTTTATTCAGTTTCTCGACTTTTTCAGGCACGATATCCACAGCGGTCACTTCGTTTTTCTGACTAAGCAATACTGCCAAGCTCAGTCCAACATACCCAGTACCCGCAACGGCGATTTTGTAATTCTTCATGCTATTTACTCCTCCGGTCCTCATCGAGCATATCCTCTGATTTTCTATGTACACATCGACTATTCGCAGATGGTATTACTCTATTCTTCATCCCTATTTTTACTCTACCACAAAAAAGCCTACGCGCTCTCACATACAGACTTTTCACTTTCCCTTACGCTGCTCCGTCCTTCTTCAGCACCGCTCCTACGGTCTTCCACAGTATCCTCAGATCCTTTCCGAAGTTCCAGTTCTCGATATATTCGCGGTCCAGCTTCACGACTTCATCGAAATCCGTGATGCTGCTCCGTCCGCTGATCTGCCACATTCCGGTGATGCCCGGCTTCATGGCGAGTCTGGTACAGTGTCTGAGTTCGTACTGTTCTACCTCGGAGACAAGGGGTGGTCTGGTGCCCACGAGGGAGATATCACCTTTGAGCACATTAAAGAACTGCGGGAACTCGTCAATACTCCAGTCTCGGATGAAGTTGCCGATTCCTTTTTTATAGGTACCATCCGGCAGGATCCTGCTGCCAATGATACGGGGATCATTATCCATCTTGAACATCTTGCCATCAGACATTTTATTCTGTTTCATGAGCTCTGCCTTACGTTCCTCCGCATCCATATACATGCTGCGGAATTTATAGAGGCGGAACTGTTTGCCATTCTTGCCCACCCTGATCTGGGAGAAAAATATCGGTCCCGGAGACTGGATATAGATGGCCGGTGCCAGGAATATACACAGGATACCGGTCAGGATACATCCGATCAGCCCTCCTGTGACATCCAGACAGCGCTTCATGAACAATTGTCTGGGAGAGGCATAATTCATCGTAGCCGTTATTACCGGCATATCTCCCAGCTTTTCCATAATGATCTTCCGTCCGGATTCTGTCAGTGCATCGGGGACCCGCACGTGCGTTACAGTACCCATTTCCAGGAATTGTCTGACCAACGGTTCAGCGGATGCATCTCCCGGTTCCAGGTCTATATAGATCTCGTCCACCCAGCCGGTACGGGTATATTCAATGATACTATCAGCGTTCGCTATCACCGTATATTTTCCGATCTGCTGCCCCATCATATCCGCATCTACGACTGTGATGCCCAGGATCTGGTAAGCAGCATAAGTCTCTCCCTGCAGCTGCTCTGTCAGAATAGGCAGACGGTCTGCTTTGGTCACGATGATAAGGGAGCACTTTGGCGCATACTTGTTATGCTGCTTCAGATATGTCTTCCAGAGGATCCTTCCTACATAGCTCAGGATCCAGTAGAATACCATGGTCAGATATAGTACAGTTCGTGAGAACTGCTCAGCACTCTGCACGGTGACCAGATAGATGGCAAACAGTGCGAATACCTCCAGCACCTGCTTGGATGTCTGGATGGCCTCGACCCAGAAGCCACGCTTCATGACATTATGTAAATTTTCAAAAATGATACCAATGACGATATCTATCAGCAATAGTACGATTGCCATACCGGCATACAACTGATCCGCATACATATTACCGATCCCATGACGGATGCAATATGCAATATAAAAGGAGAGCTGGAGAACAATGATATCCAGTATCAGAAAGTCTGCATGTTTTAGCCAGCCACTGTACTTTTTTTTATACATGTTTCTCCCCCTCCTGTTTTATCTTCGTTTACTCTTCCGTTCCGTAGTTACCGTAATATTTGCCATAGTACTTCCCGTAGTACTTGCCATAATATTTGCCGTAGTATCCCTTGCCGCTCATCTCTACCTTATTTAACACGCAGCCGAGGATCTTGCATCCGGTCATTGCCAGCTGGTCCTTGACCCTCTTAGCGAAGCGGTAGCTGATCTCGCCACAGGCGAGGATGATCACCGCGCCGTCACAGAACTTGGAGACGACCGCAGTGTCGATGACGCTTCCAAGCGGCGGTGTATCGATGATGACCATGTCATACTTCATCCGGCATACCTCTACCATCTTCTGAAACCGGGTGTTGCCCAGCAGCTCACTGGGGTTGGGCGGTACCGGTCCTGCGAAGAGGAGATGGAAATTAGGAATATCCGTCTCACAGATTGCTGTATCGAGATCTACTTTTCCGACTAAGTAATTGGTCAGTCCAAAGCGAACTTTACCCTTTTTATGTCTGCCCCTCATGACACTCTTGCGCAGATCGGCGTCAATGAGGATTGTTTTCTTTCCATTCTGTGCAAAGGATTTTGCCAGTTCATAGGACACGCTGCTCTTGCCTTCGTTCGGTGTACAGCTTGTCACACAGATGACCCTGATATTTTCTCCGGAGAATTCGATGTTCGTTCGGAGCGTTTTAAATGCTTCTTTGGTACGGAAATCCTGTTTTTCCATTTTTAATTCAATGCTCTGCATCTTCCTGCTCCTTTTCTATATCTACGACTTCGATGGTCTCGTCCGCTTCCATCCGGGGCTCATAGTTTTCCTCTTCCTCCTTTGATCTCCGGGATTTCTTTTTTTTCTCCACGGTATCAAAATTAGGTATCAGTCCCAGGGTAGACAACTCCAGATATTTCTCAATGTCCTCGGAAGATTTGATCGTATCATCCAGCAGATACTGCACTATGATAATACCGGCTGACAGGATCACACCGATCAAGGCTGCGATCACAGTCCACTTCGGGATTGAAGGCTCACAGGGTTTTTTCGGCAAGTTTGCCTCATCCGCTACATTTACAGCCTCCACATCCGTCACATCCTTGATATGTACCGCTGCCACATCACGGATGCTATTGGCTATGATCTGCGCATTGGCAGGATTCGGATCCTTTACCGTGATGCTGATGATACGGGTGTTAGTTGTATTTGCTACGGTCACTCTGCCCTTCAGACTTTCATAGCTTTCCTCCAGCTGATACTGTGCGATCACCTTTTCCAGTACAGTACGTCCCAGGATCAGCTCCTCATAGTCCTTGGTCAGCTGGCTGGCCAGCTGCGCATCGCTGTAGGTCATGCTGTTCTCATTCCCTTTGCTGGTAGAGATATAGATGCTGGTGGTGGATTCATACTGCGGTGTGATCAGAAAAAAGCTTACCGCGAATCCTATGGCGCCTGCCACGATGGCTGCGAGAATAATGATCCAGGCTTTGTGCAGGAGCAGACCGAACAGATCCTGTAAATCGATTTCAATTTCATCTTCCTGATAAGAAGTCTGCATGGTATTTTTCCTCTCGTTATACATAAATGAGTTCATTAGTTGTGTGCCAGGAACCTCCGGGCATTGCCACCCGTAAGTTCCGCGGCATAGATATCTCCATATTTTCTGCGGAGTAGCTCCGCACATTTCTCTATATAAGGAGCTCTGCCCTCCGGTCTGTGTGCATCTGTGGATACGAAATCCACCAGACCGTTTTTCAGCAGGCTCTTCACATTCTGTTTTGTAGTAAAACCGTTATCTCCGGTCACGGAAGCACAGTTCACCTGGATCAGTGCCCCGATCTCCCTCATCCACTGGATGGCGGCGAATTTCCGCTCCATCAGATTCCGGTATCTCTCCACATGGGCGATCACCGGCTGATAACCGAATCCCATGATCTCTCTGACTGCATTGCGGATGTATTTTTCCTCCGCATAGGGTTCGAATTCTACCAATACACAATGGGAATCTCCCAAGGTGATGATCTTCCCCTCTTCCATCCATTCTGACATTTCTTCTATGTAGTAATACTCTGTGCCTTTTTTTAAGGTGATCTGAATTCCTTCTGCCTCGGCCGCCTTCTGTACCAGGCGGATCCGTTCCTCCACCTTTGCAAGCGTCGGATGTCCCTTCCCCGGCATACAATGGGGGGTGGTATAGATCGTGCCGATGCCTTCTTCTACGGCTACCCGCAGCATGGCAAGTGTCATTTCCATGTTTTTCGAACCATCATCCAGACCCGGCAGTATGTGGGAATGCATATCAATATATTCCATGCGATATTTCTCCTTTTTTTGATCCCGGCATGGCGCCGGAGCGCCACACCGGTCTCATAGAAACCACTCTACCTTTTTACTTCAATTTCATTCTTATTTCATTTATGACCAATACTTCATAAGGCCTTATGAAATTAAGTTCGTAAGAATATCTTAGAACTCGCCGGTCTTGGGAGCCTTCACTGCGGTTGCTGCAACATCAGCTGCATCAACTACCATGAATGCAACGGGAGAGAAGCTGGTGAAAGTACCGGTTACGGTGAGGTCATCACCGAGAACGCCGGAACCAACTACTTCCCAGGTGTAAGGTGCGTTGGGCTGTCTGTGAAGAACATATACCATATCACCCTTCTTAGCGCCGGGAACCTTGAAAGGAACCTGTACGCCGCCTGCAGGGATCTCTCCGCTGTAGGATACATCAACTGCTGCTACCAGTTTAGCGCTGGTAGGAACGTTTAAGTCTTTCAGCACGGATTCTGTAGAGGTTACGGATACAACCTGCTTAGCAAGCTGCTCAGAAGGAACTGCTACAGAAGCTGCTGCTACGGAAGTCTTAACTTCCTTTGCTGCTGCTACGACATCAACACCGGCAGCGGTCTTTACAACAGGATCAGCCTCAGGGCTGTTTGCTGCGAAGGTAGGAACTGCCATAGCTACGGTCATAACTGCAACTAATAACAAAGCATATACTTTTTTCATTGGACATTTATCTCCTTTCGTAGAGTATAGAATGGTTTCTATATATAAACGGCTGTTTCCAACCGGTTATACCGTGATTAATATTAGTTTACTTCCTCATAGAACACATCGAGGATCAGTTGATACAGAGCATCATCATCCACGTTGAACTCCGCATATTCCTCTCCCTTGGTGACTTCACCGGCGATAGTGTAGATATTGTCGGTATCAAAGGAGCTGTTCATATATTCCGTGCACAGATATACTGCCTGATCCAGGCCGATACTGGTCACCATCTGCTTCTCCGCGGTCTGGTACAGCTTCACGGGAAGGGTCATATCTTCCTTCATGCCCTGCTTTAATTGGTTGACGAAAGCAACCGCATAAGCTTTCTGTCTGGCAATACGCTTATTATTGGAAGCAATATCTGTAGACTTAAAGTCACGGTCATGAACAAAATAGTATGCCAGATTGCCCTTTAGGGTGATGGTCTCTCCCGCAGTGAACAGTGTCGGCTGCATCACTGCCAGATCCTCCGGCACGGTCACGGTCACGCCGCCTACCGCATCATTCAGATCTGCGATGCTGTTCATGGACAGTGCACAGTAACCATGGATTGGCAATCCGTAGAACAGTTCGGATACCGTCTGCTCCATGAGCTGGCAGCTCCAGTCCCTGCCGTTGCCGTAAGCATACTGCAGAGCCAGCTGTTCGGTCCGATCCTCCACATAACTTCCGTCGGTAGCATATACATGTACCGGCACCATGGAATCTCTGGAGATATTGATGAGTTGAATGGTCTTCGCTTCATCATCCAGCACTGCCAGGATCACGCAGTCCGCCTGTCCTGCCTTACCGGGTGTCTTCTCCTTCGCGATGCCGTCACGGCTATCGATTCCCAGACAGAGGATATTCATAAGATTATCTTTATATTGGTAAGTCTTACCGTTGTAACGGATCTGACCTTCCTGCAATTCATAGGATTCTTCCGCTTCCTGTGCTTCGGAGGCTTCGGAATTTTTCTCATTTGCCTCTTCCTGCATCGCCTGTGCTGCATCAGTGCTGTTGCCCTGTGCATGATGAAGCAGGCTTGCACGGCCGGTGGTTCTCCACACGTTGATGAGGATCACCGCGATCACTGTAAGGATTGCAAGCAGTGCCAGCAATATTCCCAGTGCGCATAATATCTTCGTCCGGACACGCTTTTTGTGCCGGATGACATGCTGCTTATTGTATTCTGCCGCTTTCCGGCCTGTCAGTTGGGATTCGTCACGTTCATCTTCAAGCGGAATATCTATGAGGCTGTCTCTGCTTTCTTCCTTCTTCATAGTCTGTCTCCCACGCATAAAATACTTTGTTGGTCTATTCTGTTGCAACTGCCGCCCGGGCAGTCTCCGTACCCGGTTCTCTGTCGGTCAGCACGGCCTGCACCAGGAGTCGGTTATTCGGCTGGCTGCCGATACAGGTCACTAATGTAATGATCTGATCGTCCGTTGTCACAGTGATGTCCTTGTCAATATTTGCACTCATATCGCGGGTGCTGAATATGGAATCCAGGTATTTCTGATAGACCTCCGGATCCGTAAAGTCAAAGCTGTACAGCAGGTGTCTGTCATCGTAGATATGGGCTGCAAAAATGGTGTAATGCAGTACTTCTCCGGGCAGATAGATCACCACTTCTCTATTCGCATCAAAAAAGTCCGGATCTTCGAATTTATGTAACTGTGCGAACATGGAACCGTTTTTCATGTTGTGTCCATAGATCACGGTATTATTGTCTGTGAAGTCCTTACTGTTCATATTCTCGGTGTAGATGCAGCCGGGATATCCATAGGAACCGTCAATATTATGCATGAGATAATAAGAATTGTCGGATGCATGCTGCAGGATCGGATAATCAATATCCGTACCGGGTACGGTGATCCAGGCATAGACATCCGGGTTCACCTCCTGAAGCTCTTCGAATTTCACAGGGATGACTTCCTTCTGCTCCTCTGCTGCGGTCTCGGTCTCTGCCGTTTCCGTTGTCTTCATGCCTGCCAGCATTTCGTTGATCTCATCCTCGGTCATGGCACTTTTTGCTTCCTCAGTTCCCTGCACAGCGCTATCCGTTGTGCTCTCAGTTTCGGCAGCCACATTGTCCGTCGGACGATTATAGATGATATGAGAGATTCCGCTCGCTAAAAAATAAGCCATGGTCAGACCGGCCACGCCCACGATTACGGAAATGATTTTTTTATTCATTAGTATTTCCTCTTTCCAGACTTTTTCCGGGCTATTGTAAGAATTCCCTCTGTCACTACGTTTTTAACGTAATTTTAATTTCTGTTTTAAACGTATCCATTATATACGTTTAAAACTGGTATTGTCAATAGTTTACGGTATTCATAATGTAAATGGGAAAAGTTCATAGAAAATGCTTTTATGAATACACTAAAAATATGGGGCAATTCATGGGGATAATGATATTGGAGGTATAAATGAAAAAAACATATGATCGACTGGCTGCCGGTGACCGAATTCGTCAAAAAAGGAATCTGTTAGGATTTACGCAGGATGAAATGGCAGAAAAAATAGACCGTGCTGCAAAATATTATGCCGATATCGAACGTGGCAGCTGCGGCATGAGTGTAGAAACTCTGATGGCGCTTTCCGAAACTTTAGATATGTCACTGGATTACATTATTTACGGAAAAGAAATCGAAGAAAACGGATACCCCGGGCAAACCGCCGAAGTATCCGCTATTTTAACTATGCTAAATAATTCCGAACAAAGAGAACGTGATTATGCACTCAGACTTTTGAAGCTTTTTCTGGCTTATCAAAAATAAAACCCTGACTAGTTAAAACCAAACAGCTTCTGACAGATCTTGTACCCCTCTACGGAAATCTTGCGTCCGCCTCTTCCGGGCAGGTTCATCGTTCCGCCCATGATGCCATTGCGCATCCACAGGTACAGTCTCTTATCCTTGCTCTTAAGATACTCCCACAATTCTTTCTTCTTATCCAGGTGTTCCTGAGTACCGGAGCGGATCAGCAGAACGGATGACACTGTCATAATAATTTCCAGATAGTTACGCATGTACTGATACAGGCGTCTGTTCTTGACCAACTCCTGTTTTTTTGCCACAAGATAATCGATCATCAGCTTAGTCACGCGAATCTGCTGATCGATACGGGAGATCATGACCGTCTCGTTCACGGACTGATCCTGTCTTCCTATATAATATCTGTAGAAATTCACATCCAGATAATACA
>OMDD01000546.1_pt1 | contig 18791 bp, 16 predicted proteins | sample 1674331 | NCBI WGS metagenome assembly OMDD01 (sample SAMEA103958164, study PRJEB25191) | human gut metagenome | biome: human-associated habitat [ENVO:00009003]; feature: intestine environment [ENVO:2100002]; material: feces | place: Germany | collected 2013/2015
GTTTCAGGTGCGAGTGGCTTTGCGGTCGTGCAGGTTCGAGTCCTGTTCTGGGCACAGAAAGGTTGATTCAAAAGAATCAACCTTTTTTATTTTCCACCTTTCCTAAATCACCATACACCGGATTCCTCTCTTCGAGGTATGAACAAAATGGCAAAAAATCCGTAAGTTTGTCGGCAAAAAAACAAAACACATGATGTATAAACGCTATTTCATTCTGCTGTTATTAGGTTATGCAACGCTTGGATGGAGCCAGGAAAAATGGCGTAATCCGCTGGAGTTTCCTTTATATCTGGCCGGTAATTTCGGCGAATTACGAGCCAATCACTTTCATTCGGGCATTGACATGAAAACGCAAGGAGTAACCGGCAAAACCGTTCATGCCGTTCAGGAAGGCTATGTCTCCCGTGTATCCGTCAGTCCCTGGGGATATGGAAATGCCTTATATTTATCTCATCCCGACGGAACTACGACCGTTTACGGGCATCTGGATCATTTCATTCCCAAGATAGCCGATTATATCCGCCAGCAGCAATACAAACTCGAACGTTTCCAGGTAGATTTAACCCTCACGCCCGATCAGATTCCGGTGAAAGAAGGAGAAATCGTTGCATACAGTGGGAATACCGGAAGTTCAGGCGGCCCGCATGTTCACTTTGAAATCCGGGATACAGAAACGGAAGAAGTAATGGATCCCCTACCTTATTATAAACACCTGATCAAAGACAACAAGCCGCCCAAATTCGCAGGCATTCTGATTTGTCCGCAACCGGGAAGCGGTATTGTCAACGGAAAGACAGGCAAGACAGAACTGAAGGTTACGTATGATGCCAAACAACGGCCAGTAGTCAATGCCAAAATCACAGCCTGGGGGAAAATCGGCTTTGCCATCAAAGCCAATGACTACATGAACGAAACCAGCAATGTATATGGAGTCCGGCAGATCAAACTGACGGAAGGGAAACAAACCCTCTTCCTTTCCGACCTGGATCGTTTTGCCTTCTCAGAAACCCGTTACTTGAACAGCCTCATCGACTATTCATACTGGAGCAAGCATCGTTCTTTTTATACCAAATGCTTTATCGACCCAGGCAACCGGTTGCGCTTTCTTTCTGCCAAGAACCGAGGAATCATCGATATTGAGGAAGAAAAGACATATACCTTTACCTTTACAATTACCGATGATTTCGGTAACCAAAGCCGGATGAATCTGCAAGTAGTCGGAAAGAAGCAAGCAATTCCCGCATCCAAAGATCAGGGAACAGAGTTATTCCACTGGCATTGCAGCAATCAATTCGGTGCCAAAGGAATCCGGTTATTTATACCCAAGGGGAATTTATACACCGACCTGGACTTTGTTTATCGGGTCAAAGAAGAAGCCGGCCGACTGGCAGACATCCACATTTTGCATAACGAACCGGTTCCTCTCCACGAAAAGGCCAAATTGTCTTTACGGATTTTACGTGATACGTTAGAACACAAGAATCAGTACGGTATCGTACAATGGAAAGGAAAACGGGGAGCATGGATCGGTGGCACTTATCGGAATGGCTGGATAGACGGAAATATCCGTGAACTGGGAACTTATACCGTTTCGGCTGATACGGTGGCTCCAAACATCAAACCCATCCAACCGGAGCAGTGGAGCCGGAAGCGCATCATCCGTTTCCAGCTGACCGACAACTTGAGTGGTGTTGACACCTACAAAGGAACCATCGACGGAAAATTCGTTCTCTTCCAGATGAACAACCGTTCCGTTATCAGTTGCCAGCTCAATCAGGAACAAATCAAACGAGGCGACAAGCATCAGTTACATCTGGTCGTTACGGATGCCTGTGGAAACCGCTCGGAATATAACTATTCCTTTGCCTGGTAAAGAAATAGATACACTTTTTTACGAAAAAGATTGGAATTGACTGAAAAATCACTACATTTGTTAGTCTATAATTTTATGGAAACATTTCAATCAAAATAACATTGTGCAAGACATGGAAAACAATGAATTATTACAAGCAGTAAGAAGTAAGGCACAAGGTTGGCTTACTGACAGTTATGACGCTGAAACAAAAGCAGCTGTACAAGCATTATTAGACAAAGAAGATCCTACAGATCTGATCGAAGCGTTCTATAAGGATCTGGAATTCGGAACAGGTGGTCTGCGCGGTATCATGGGCGTAGGTTCTAACCGGATGAACATCTATACAGTGGGTGCAGCCACTCAGGGTTTATCCAACTATCTGAAGCAAGAATTTGCGGATCTGGATCAGATTAAAGTCGTTATCGGTCACGATTGCCGTAATAACAGCCGTAAATTTGCTGAAATATCAGCTGATATCTTCTCAGCCAATGGTATCAAGGTATATCTGTTCGAAAGTCTGCGTCCGACACCGGAAATGTCATACGCTATCCGTAAAATGGGATGCCAGAGCGGTATTATCCTGACGGCTTCACACAATCCGAAAGAATACAACGGATATAAGGCTTATTGGAGCGACGGAGCCCAGATGATTTCTCCGCATGACAAAAATACAATCGCCGAAGTGAACAAGATCCGTTCGGCAGCAGATATCAAATTCAAAGGTAATAAGGATTTGATTGAAATCATCGGTGAAGAAATTGACAGTGCATTCGTTAATGACTTGACAAAGATTTCATTGTCAAAAGAAGCTATTCAGCGTCATCATGACATGAAGATCGTCTATACACCGATCCATGGAACAGGTGTGAAACTGATCCCACGTGCTTTAGCAGCATTTGGTTTCACCAATATTATCCATGTACCAGAACAAGATGTTGTCAGTGGAGACTTCCCGACTGTTGTTTCTCCGAACCCGGAAGAACCGGCAGCTTTGTCTATGGCAGTTGAGAAAGCCAAGGAAACAGATGCCGAACTGGTATTGGCTTCTGACCCGGATGCTGACCGTGTAGGTGCCGCAGTTAAGAACAACGAAGGCGAATGGGTATTACTGAACGGTAACCAGACTGCATTGATGTTCGTTTATTATCTGATCACTCGCTGGAAAGAATTAGGTAAGATCCAAGGTAAAGAATATATCGTCAAGACGATTGTAACAACAGAAACAATCAAGACTATTGCCGATCGCAACGGTGTTGGTTTCTATGATGTTTATACCGGATTCAAATGGATTGCCAACGTCATGAAACAGAACGAAGGCAAACTGAACTATATCGGTGGCGGTGAAGAAAGTTACGGATTCTTGTGCGAAGATTTCGTACGTGATAAAGATGCCGTTTCAGCTTGTGCCGTATTAGCTGAAATCGCAGCTTGGGCAAAAGACCAAGGCATGTCAATGTATCAGTTGCTGCAGAAGATCTATGTTGAATATGGATTCTCGAAAGAAAAAGGTATTTCTGTCGTGAAGAAAGGTAAGAGCGGTGCTGAAGAAATCGAAGCAATGATGAAGCATTTCCGCGAAAACCCGTTAAAGGAAATCGCCGGTTCTAAAGTAACTTATTTCTACGACTATTCAACATTGAAAGGAATCGACTATCTGGAAAACGAAACACTGACACTGGATATGCCGGTTACTTCGAATGTTCTGCAGTTCTTCACCGAAGACGGAACCAAGGTTTCTATCCGTCCTTCTGGAACAGAACCGAAGATCAAGTTCTATTGCGAAGTACATTCTAAAGTAAACAGCGTAGAAGAATTGGATGCAGCCGATAAAGCCGCTACAGAAAAGATTGAAGCCATCAAAGCTTCTTTAGGTATCTGATAACCAAAGTTCATCTCTTATAAAGCAAAGCCGGGAGTTCTTCTTCCGGCTTTTTTATTAGATTATTCCGCCGAATTTCCGTAAGTTTGCAATGTCGAATGACAGATTTCCAATAGTAAGCATATTTTATGAAAGAGAATGAAATGATATTCGGCATTCGTGCCGTGATTGAAGCCATACAAGCAGACAAGGAAATAGACAAAATCCTGGTCAGAAGAGATCTGCAAGGAGAATTGGCCAAAGAACTGTTTGACGTATTGCATGGGACAACCATTCAGGTACAACGTGTGCCGCAAGAACGGCTGGATCGTTATACCCGTAAGAATCATCAGGGTGTGATTGCATTCATATCAGCCATTACTTATCAAAAGCTGGAAGACATTATTCCTTTTGTATATGAGCAAGGCCGTGATCCTTTCATTGTATTGCTCGACGGTGTAACGGATGTACGCAACTTCGGAGCCATTGCCCGTACGTGTGAATGCGCAGGCGTAGATGCCATCGTCATCCCGGCCAAAGGAAGTGTGAGTGTCAATGCCGACGCCATCAAGACTTCGGCAGGAGCATTGCACGTATTGCCGGTATGCAAGGAGAAAAGTATCAACCAGGCGATCCGTTTCCTGCAACAGAGCGGAGTGAAAGTATATGCGGCTTCCGAAAAAGCAGCCGAGAATTATACACACATTGCCTACGACGGTCCGACTGCCATCGTCATGGGAGCTGAAGACACCGGTGTATCCTACGAAAATCTTCGTATCTGTGATGCCATGATCAAGATACCGCAATTTGGAACGATCGGTTCACTGAATGTATCCGTGGCTTCATCCATCCTGATTTATGAAGTCGTACGCCAGCGAATGAACAAAACAGAACATGAACAATCATAAAAACAGACAACAATGAAAAAAGTAATTGCAACAACTAAGGCACCGGCAGCTATCGGTCCGTATAATCAAGCTATTCAAGTAGGAAACATGTTGTTCGCTTCAGGCCAGCTCGGTTTGGATCCGGCCACAGGCAATTTCCCGGAAGGCGGTGTAAAAGAGCAGACCATCCAGTCATTCCAGAACGTAAAGGCAATTCTGGAAGAAGCCGGTTTCTCAATCAACGACGTGGTAAAAACAACGGTATTTCTGGCAAACATGGCTGATTTCGCCGCGATGAACGAAATCTATGCTTCTCAGTTTGAAGGTGATTTTCCGGCTCGTTCGGCTGTAGCCGTAAAGACACTGCCGAAAAACGCTTTGGTAGAAGTAGAAGTGATAGCTGTTAAAGCATAATAGCAAACATCCTCCTCATAGGAAGAAAGCGTGCCCCCAGCATCTGTAATAAGCTTGAGGCACGCCTTTTTTATACAATCTTCTCTCCTATCATGACCGGCTTTCCAAATTCACTGGTTTCAAAAACGATTCCCGGGAGTTTCCCTATCAATTCCCGTATCTTTTGATTCAAGACTTCGCCGGAAACGTATTAAGGGAACTTAGGATAATCTTCAAACCGCGGACGACGTTTTTCCAAGAAAGCTTTTCCGCCTTCCTGCGCCTCATCCGTGAGGTAATACAACATCGTGGCATCACCGGCCAATTCCTGAATACCCGCCTGACCATCCAGTTCGGCATTCAATCCGGCCTTAATCATTCGTAAAGCCAACGGACTGTGCAGCATCATCGTTTCTGCCCATTCCACCACTTCATCTTCCAGTCTTTCCAGAGGAACTACCTTATTCACCATACCCATTTCATAGGCTTCCTGCGCTGTGTACTGGCGGCACATAAACCAAATCTCGCGAGCCCGCTTCTGCCCTACGCAACGAGCCAGGTAAGAAGAACCGAAACCGGCATCAAAACTTCCCACGCGCGGACCCGTTTGTCCGAAGCGCGCATTTTCGGAAGCAATGGTCAAGTCGCAGACCACATGCAGGACATGTCCGCCACCGATAGCATATCCGTTTACCATGGCAATCACCGGCTTCGGAAGAGACCGGATCTGTTTCTGTACATCCAATACATTCAAGCGTGGAACACCATCTGTTCCGACATAGCCGCCGCGCCCTTTTACGTTCATATCACCACCGGCACAAAAAGCCTTGTCGCCGGCTCCCGTCAGGACAACCACATTGATATCCTGCCGTTCCCGACAGATATACAACGCGTCACTCATCTCCGTCGTTGTGGTCGGCGTAAAAGCATTCCGGTATCGCTCACGATTGATCGTAATCTTGGCGATTCCATTATACAACTCGAAAAGGATCTCTTTATACTCTTTTATCGGTTTCCATTCACGTTTCTGCTCCATACCATTTATTTTTATTAGTAACAGACAAAGATAGCGTTTTTCTTTGGAAAGCCTTCCATACGATCCCCAAGACGAAGTGTATATCTTTGATTTCCACCCGTTATTTTCAAGATAATTCAAAACTCAGGAAGAAATTCGACAAAAAATTTGGCTCTTTCAAAAATAGTCCATACCTTTGCACTCGCAATCAGGAAACGATGCATTAGAGGTTTGATTCGCTAGCTCAGCAGGTAGAGCACAACACTTTTAATGTTGGGGTCCTGGGTTCGAGCCCCAGGCGGATCACGGAAACAGCTGATAATGAATCATTATCAGCTGTTTTTATATCCATACCACAAATTGGAGCAGTTTCTCTCTTTCCATACATTATATTCAGAGAGGAAGCCGTTATACCGTATTCAACTAGATCTACAAGTAAGGATAAAAAAGAAGTATCATGACTTACGCAACTCTTCTAACTTTAAATCTAAATCTCTTAAAAAAACGTGTACAAAGTCACCTCTTTCATTACTTAGAAATTTAAAATTGATTGACCCTACATTATATATAAAAAACTTCTGACCCATCAAAAAGCTAGTACGTGTCGAGAAGTAGCTGGAACAATGTTAGCAGTTACGAGACAAATATACCAAAGTTTTACACGAAGGTTCCGAACAAATCATAGAGTTAAAAGTAAAACATCTGTTATCTTCTTCTACCGAACAACTCATCGGAAATATCATCATGGCTGGTGGCTTTGAAGATACTAGTTATTTTGTACGCTCAATCAAACAAATATTTGATGTAACACTAGCTCAATTCAGTCCCCCCAATTATTGTATAACGTCAAATAGAAAAATCATTTTTAAAAGTAGGATAACTAAAACACTGAAAATTATATATATAATATTTTTTTATATCAAAATAATACTAATTACACCAACGAAAAATAGTCCGAAAATCCTGATATTTAACCTGATTATCCTAACCCTCGGACATAAATTCTGATACTTTTGCGACTATAGTTATAAAATAAGTGTATCGTAACATTGTGAAGCACATGAACACTTATTTATATGTATTAGACGAAAAGAACATTAGTATTGAAATAGATGAGTATTTAATTACTAACCAAATTATTACATATATGAGAACAAGAGTAATCATTACAATGCTGGCTCTAATCGGTATTTTCCAGTTTGCCGGTGCACAAACTATTCGTGACAACTCCAACGTTACTATTGGAAAAATTGAACGTGACGGGACAGTGAGAAATGCTGGCAACATTAAAATTGGGTCTATTTCATCCTCAGGAGAAATACGCAATACTGGCAACATCTTAATAGGAAAGATTGACAGTAACGGGAAAGTGTGGAACAAAAACAACAGTCAGTTGGGATCCATTGACAGCGATGGCACTGTAAAAAACGCGTCCAACATTAAAATTGGAAAAGTAGAAAGCAATGGCAGTGTGAAAAATGCGTCCAACATTACAATCGGGAAAGCCGAAAATGTTTCCACTAAGCATGCTGCTCTCTTTTTCTTTTTCGGCTTCTTTAAATAGAAGGTGGGGTTAAATAAATTAAGTTATGAAATAAAAAAGCGGAATTACCACAAGCATGGTCTCATATTGTATAATAAAAAATAGTGGTGGATCTTACCGAAGGGAATCGTACAGCAGCCATGGAAGTGGAAGCTATAGTGGCAGCAGCTCCTGGGGCGGAGCTGCTGCCAGTAAATTACAAAATCAAATTTAGAAGGAATATGACAACGACAATACTTACTTTTGCCATTACCCTATTATCCGTAACAGGTGCATGGGCATACGATTTCAAAGTCGGTGATTTATGTTACAATATTACCGACAAAGACTCAAAAAACGTAGAAGTGACGTTTGAGCAAGAAAGTCTTGAGAATAATTACAGCTATCTTTCTGTATTGTAACCATCCCATTCACAGCAACTTATAATGATACAGACTTTAGTATGACAAGCATTGGTGAGTTTGCGTTTTACAATTGTTCCGCTCTCACACAAATTACCATATTGGCTGCCGAGCCTCCAAGAATATCAACATTCCCTTTTTATAATATCAGTCCGGATATATTTATATCTGTGCCCGTTGAAGCATTGGATGCATATCAAAAGGCAGAAACTTGGAAAGAATTCAAATTACAAGGATTCCCATAATAGTTATAGACTTTTTATACTCTTCAAGTTTTTCAAGTTCAACTTTCAGGAGTTAAAGAAGTTATACAAACTGTAAAACCTAAAATATAAAATTATTATTGAACGGTTACTTAATGGAATATATCGGGATACAGACACAGAAAAGGAGAAACGACTTCCGTTCGACGCTCCTGCTTTTTATGTTCCCATGTCTTGTCTTAGGTGTGGTGTACATTTTTTTCATTCTTTTCGCATGGCTGGGTTTTATTGAAGAAGCTGAAACAGAGGGGCACTTCTGGCTTTCCGTCAACTCAGTTTATTCGAACTCGGTTCCTTATGTTCTTGGAGTGATTTTCGCATGGTTCACCATAGCCTATTTTTGGAATACGTATATAATAAAAGTGTCAACAGGAGCAACGACACTTGAAAGAAAAAAAACAAACGTGTCTACAATCTGGTAGAGAATCTTTGCATGAGCCAAGGTATGAAGATACCGAAAATCAATATTATAAATGACGAGTCGCTCAATGCCTTCGCAAGCGGAATCAATGAACGGACATATACGGTTACGTTGTCGAAAGGGTTAATAAATAGACTAAAAGATGATGAGTTAGAAGCGGTCATTGCGCACGAACTGTCGCACATACGCAACCACGATGTACATCTGCTCATTGTTTCTATTGTGTTTGTAGGTGTGTTTTCTATGATTGCACGTTTAGCATTCGAGTCAATATTTTCTTCTTCTGATAGCAGTTCCAATAAAAAGGATGGTAATAGTAATGGAGCTGTCATAATAGTACTGCTTCTGGCACTCATAGTTGCCCTGATAGGTTTATTGTTTGCTAAACTGATGAGGTTCGCCATTTCACGAAAAAGGGAATATCTGGCTGATGCCGAAGCAGCTGAAATGACAAAGAATCCGCTTGCGCTTGCTTCTGCCCTACGCAAGATTGCCAAAGACCCTAACATTGAGGCAGTGACACGTGAAGATGTCGCCCAGTTGTTTATTCAGCATCCGGGGAAGCAGGCTGTAGGTTTTATCGGAAGTCTTGGAGGTATATTCGACACACACCCTCCGATTGAAAAAAGAATAAGCATTCTTGAACAATTTTAATTATCGAATATCCTGATATAGATGTATCAACTAAGAAACAAATTCAAATTCAAACAGAAAAACAAGGGAAAAAATTTCCGAAGTAACCCACTAAACGCCTGCCAGGCAAAGAATATAATGTTAACTTTGCTAACAGAAACATATGTGATTTTTATTAACAGAGCGATGAAGCTCTTTACAAGTCAAGTCAGAATGTAAGTTGTATAAAAAATACAGGAACGGTTTATGAAAACATATCTATATATCCTTATTACAGGACTCTCAATATTATTCGCTTGCCGGAAGAGTGATTCGCCTCTGTATTCGGAAGAGGCTAGAAAAGAAATTGATTCGATTTTACAAAAAAATTGTAACACAGATTCTTTATTGATCTTTCTTGATTCTTTTAAAGTAGCAAACAATATGTACGGGCAGGTTGCCACGTACGGACAATTAGGAAAAGTATATCGTGAAAATGCCTCTTTTGACGATGCCATTCAATATCATAAAAGAGGTCTGGAGATGGCTACTCAGATGAATGACACGCTTGAAATCGTGAAGGCGCTGAATAATCTTGGAACCAACTACCGGCGTATCGGGATATTGACCGAAGCTTCCGAATACCATTTCAGGGCATTGGGCCTGATAGAGAAAATGAAGGGAAGAACGTATGACATCAAGAAAAACCGGTTGGTTGCCATGAATGGAATCGGGAATATTTATCTCTCCTTGGGGAATAATAATGCGGCTGAAAGAGTTTTCCGTAATTCCTTAGCCGGAGAAAAGGAATTGAACAGCGCATTGGGACAGGCAATCAACACGGCCAACTTAGGTTTTATATTTGAAAGCCGTGAAGAATACGACTCGGCTTATATCTATTTCAAGCAATCTTTGTCATACAATCAGCAGGCTAAATCCGATTTAGGAATATCCCTTTGCTATAACCATTTCGGAAACCTTCACGAAAAAAAAGGTGAACTTGATGAAGCTCTAGCCAACTACCACAAAGCCTATGACATAATGAAAGGGAAAAGCGACCATTGGCATTGGTTGGAGTCATGTATTTCGATGGCACGTGTACTTCTCAAACTTAACAACCCTGCCCTAGCACAAACTTATTTGTCGCAGGCAAGGAAAACGGCACGGGACATTAATTCATTTGAACATCTGAGTGCGATCCATAAGCTGGATTATATATACTTTTTAGGACAAAACGACTGCAAAAGAGCTTTGGAAAGTTACATACAGAGCCAGGCATATGCTGACAGCGTGAAAAATGAGGAAAGCATCAATCATCTCCAAAATCTGAGAATTAAATACGAAATAGAAAAAAACGCACAGGAAATTGATTTGGTTAAAAAGAATTTCATTGAGGAACAACGCAACAAGCGAATCATCCTAACTGTGAGCATTCTGATTCTTTTGATGACTTGTTCGGCCATAGCATTCCTTTGGTATGCTTTGCGGATGAGGTCAAAAACAAACCGTACTTTACGACAGGTAGAACAGATACGTACCGGATTCTTCACCAATATCACACATGAGTTCCGTACACCGCTCACCGTAATCCTGGGATTGGTGGAGCAAATGCGGAATAACGATGTATCTAAAGACGAGACGGAACGTTACCTTAACTCCATTCAACGGCAAGGCAACAATTTGCTGGAATTGGTAAATCAATTGCTGGACATGTCAAAACTTATGGCAAAGGCCGACCGTAAACAATGGTATAGGGGAAATATTGTCGCGTTCATACGAATGACACTTGACAGTTATCGCGAATATGCCTGTTCGCAATATATAAACCTGCTGTTTATTCCTGAGTCGAATAGCATTGAGATGGATTTTATTCCAGAATATTTCAAGAAAATAATGCGCAATCTGCTTTCAAATGCACTGAAATATACTCCAGCCAATGGAATTGTCAGGGTAGAAATGAAAAAAGAGAATTCGTTGTTGATGTTGCAGGTTTTCAATACCGGTAAAGAAATTCCCGAGGAGGAATTGCCAAGGTTGTTTGATACGTTCTATCAGGGATCAAACAACGAGAAACAGATAGGAACAGGTATAGGTCTTCCGTACACACGCCAGATGGTTGAAAGCATGAACGGCAGTATCAAAGTGTGCAACAAGAAAGGCGAAGGGGTAGTCTTTTCAGTTTATATACCAATTAATCAAGATACGATAGAGAGACTTCCATGGATAGATGCTACCGACATTACAGAACAGCTTCCTGAAAAGAATGATCTCGAAAATATTCAGGTTGAAGATAATGACACTGAAGATAATCTGTGTCCTTCCATATTGATTGTGGAGGACAATCCGGATATTTCATTTTACATCAGTACCCTATTAAAGGATAAATACCATCTTAATTATGCCTCTGACGGCAAAGAAGGTATTGATAAAGCGAAAAATTGCATGCCCGACCTCATACTTACAGACCTGATGATGCCCGGCATGGATGGCTATACTCTTTGTCATGAAATACGGCAGTCGGAAATATTGAACCATATCCCTATCATTATCATTACGGCAAAAAGCAGTGATGTGGATCGTATTCGTGGATTGGAAGAAGGTGCGGATGCCTATTTGATAAAACCTTTCAATGCAGAGGAGTTACTTGTTCGTGTCGAAAAACTGTTGGAGCAGCGCCGTCAGTTGCGTGACAAATTCTCCAGAGCCTTACAGGAAGGTTCTGTCCAAAACGTTGAATTGTCACCTAGGGATCGTGACTTCCTGAATCGAATGACATCAATTATACATGGCCATTTGGCAAATAAAGACTTGAATGCGGATTTCATTGCCGACAGAATGTGCATGAGCAGATCGCAACTTAACAGGAAAATCCGTGCTATAACAGACTGTACTGCCACCACCTACATCCTCCGTATCCGTATGGAGAAGGCAGCCAGGCTACTTTCTTCTACAGAACAACCTGTCGGAGACATTGCCATGGTTTGTGGCTTCGAAGATACAAGTTATTTTACACGTGTTTTCAAACAAGTGTTCAATGTTACTCCCAGTCAATATAGGAAAACTCCCAAACTATAGGATGAAATAAAGAAATATGATACCTGTTTCTAGAGAGAAAACAGGAGGAATAAAGTGTTATAAATCAAGAATATAATTGAATAATTCATTCGAATAATCCTGATTCTCTAAACGAAAAAAGTTTTTATAATACTGTTTTTTGATCTGATTCTCCTAACCTGCGGTAATAAATACTGATAAATTTGCTTCAGACGTCAATTATAAAGGTAATATGATTTATTAACTTAAAATTTAAAGATTATGGGAGCAATTATTTCAAATTTCATGGAGATTATCCTTGGTAAGTATGCGCAGTTCAAAGGACGTGCCGGTAGAAGTGAATTTTGGATGTTTTATTTGGTTTATTTCATCATCGGGCTGTATTCTCTATCTTGATGAATCTTGTAGCAAGTATCTCATTCCTTTATTATATCATTTTAGTGCTGCAGATAATTGTTATATTGGGATTGCTTGTGCCGACATTGGCAGTCAGTGTACGACGACTACACGATATAGGTAAAGGGGGAGGTTGGATATTTATCAATCTTATACCTCTTATAGGTTCTATCTGGTTCCTTGTATTATTGATAAAAGAAGGCGAGAAAGTCGCGAATCGTTTTGGTAATCCTGCTTGATAAATAGTTTGTTTTATAAATTTTTGAAGATATGGGAAAAAGAATCTTTTCTCGGATTGTTCTTGTAAGTATCTTTTTCATGGCTCTGTTTTCTCAGAGCTATGCAAAGACCACCGACCTGACAAAAATAACGGTCAGAAACGAGATGGAGCTGATTCGTGCATTGGGAAGTAACCGCGTCATCACAGTGGCGGAAGGCAGCTATATCAATCTCTCGAAGGTTCTTGAATTCTCGGTTCAGAGGAAGATAGCCGGAGTTGCGGACTTAGGAATGATTTCTGAGACGGAAGCATTCACAGGTGTGATGGCCATCGGATCTGAATTTTCTGGCATGGAGATGAACATTATTCACTTGAACAATCTGGAAATAGTAGGAGCCGGAGAAGAAAGACCTAAAATTGTAATCGAGCCGCATTATTCCAATGTTCTCACCTTTACCAACTGTAATGGGATAACATTGCGGCATCTTGAAATAGGGCATACCGAAGAAGGATATTGTACCGGAGGAGTGCTTAATTTCAATAATTGTAAAAATATAAAGATTGACGACTGCGACCTATACGGATGCGGCACGGAAGGCATTACTGCCAGTACTACGGAGACGCTGGAATGTACACGTACAATCATCCGCGATTGCAGCTATTCTATTCTTTCCTTGTATGGAGGTTCCAATTTCAAATTTATCGACTGCGATTTCCACGACAATCGGCAATTCAGCCTTATAAATACCAGCCAATATCCATCGAATGTCCAATTTTCGAAATGCCGCATCAGAAATAATAAAGGCGATTTGTTCGGTCTTGACAGTCCCATAGTGATGAACAAATGTTCAATCACTCATGCAGGTGCTTTAGGCACTGTCGATATGGTTGTTGATAATGATTGCGTCTGGTGTCATACTGATTTGGACCCCGAGGAAGAAAATAAGGATAAAATGCCGCCTGTACCCCTGTTTTACTATCAGTGGGAGGGAAAAATCAGCAATCAGGAAGTGCGTCTGGCATGTACGCGCCTTGGCATGGCGGTGATAGGCGAACTGATGATTAAGGACGAGTTGTACACTGAGTTCCTCAATGTATTGGGAATTGTCCGTACAGATGACGAAATCCTTTTCAATATATATGATAGTGAAAACCGTTGTGTCATAAGAAAAACATTTACCGGACATATTGTGGGCAATACATTGGAGTGTCTTGACGAAACCACAAAGACAGGATTCATACTCAATGCTTATAAAGGAGACTCACGTTTCCTCATGCATCGTGAAGCTGATGCCTACTGCAGTCCTTTCTTCAAATCACGAATCATCAGCTTCTTCTCTCGCTATCGGTATATCGATGGAGTGTACAGTAGCATCAACAAGGCAGGCAGTTCTGAAAATTACAGAAGTATCAGTATCTCACGTTTGGGCGAGTATCTCGACGTGGTGGAATTTACTATCGATTGTAAAAATGGAAAACATAAGTTTTCCACCAGTGGAAAAACCGAAATCCTCGGAGCTTCATTCAAATTTCAATTATCGGATGGCGAATGCGATTATGAATTTGAAGTCATTTTTTACAATGGATTCCTCTTCATTATTCCAGTATCAGGAAAACCGGATGGTTGTTTTGATTCCAACATCGGCATCGAAGGTATCTATGTACAGGAAACTAGTATTGAAAGATAAATTATTCATTAAAAATAAGTCAAAATGAAAACAAAGAGATTTAGAATAAGCGTACTGTTGGCAGCGATATTCCTTGCCACAGGTTTGGTGGCCGAAGCACAAGTAGGCAAGCTTATGCAAAGGGCAAAAAAAGCGGTGACAGAAAAGACAAACATGTCTGCGGACAATGTGTCAGGTAGAACTATTGCCGCTAAAGGCAATGCTTTATATGTGAGCATGGAAAGAGGAAGTGCAAGAGCGGAGGGAACAAAAGATGCTCCGATGAGGGATATCCAGAAAGCCATTGACAAGGCTGCTAACGGAGATGTAATCCGCATTACTCAGGGCAATTACCTTGGCAATCTGGATCGTGGATGGATTCAGATAAAAGGGAAATATGTCAGCCTAGAAGGTGGATGGAATGATGATTTCACAGAACGCAACCCTATAAAGTACATCACACGCATACAGCCTTCTGTTGAACAAAGAGGTACAATAGGGCAGGGACTTCTGATGATTGAGGCCACAGCAAACAAAAATGCGCAGATGATTATTGACGGATTGTTCTTCGATCTGGGATTGGTGCACGAATATGCCAAGGCAGACCCTACAGACGCGCGTTTCGGCTGTCCTGAAGGATGCGAGACCGGACGTATCATGCCGGTGGGCAATCCGCCTAACAAAACCATACGCCTGATTGGCGGAAAAATGGCAGGAAAACTTGTTATCCGCAATTGCATGTTCCTTAATGCCTCGTTCAACGCCATCATCATGACAAACATGGGGGGCGATTGGGAAATATATAACAATGTGTTTGTGTCCAACCTGTATGCTTCCTGCGAGATTAACGGAGGCTTGAACCAGAATACAGGTGCTCATCAGTCTACGGTTGATTTCCATCACAACACTGTGCTGTTCTCATGGCCTACAACAAAAGAAATGGAAAGTATGGGCTACGGATACCGGTTCAAGAATGGAGCAGACCATAATGTACATCATAACATATTCGGATGCAACAACTACGGTGCGCTCGATGGCGGATGGGATGATTCTAACCTTCCTGCCGACAAACGCAAAATCTGTTCCGCATACGACAACCTCTTCTTTATGAACAGAGGCGATTTGGTCATGGCGGGAAACAGCGGAGGCAAATGGCTTTACGTGCCGGGAAAACGCTTCGATGAAGTTGAAATGCTGACCAAATACGAAAACAACAGGGAACTTCCAGGTACAAGCAAGTTCAAAGATGTTATTGACCAGGCATATTTGAAAGGATATGCATCTCTCGAAATAATAACAACCGAAAGTTATGACCCTAATTCCGCGGCAAACCTTTTCAGGGAAGCTTTCGGATTGAACAAACAGGGCACAATGACCACCAGGGTGTCGATGTTCGGCAACCGCTACAATTTCGACAAGGCAGTACAGCTGTTCGGCGCGGAACCCGGATATGGAGCACAGCTCCCTGAATGACAGTGAAGTACGAATAACAAGCTAAAAAAAAAGAATATAAATACTGTAATATTATGGCTTATCAGGAAACAAAAACAACAGGATATGGAACCCGGTTGTCTAATTCCATAAGAGGTATCGGAACCGGATTCCTGATGTTGCTGGGCGGTACGGTTTTATTGTGGTGGAACGAAGGACGTGCCGTGAAGACAACCCAAATGCTGGAGGAAGCACAAGGAGTTGCAGTACATGTGGATGACGTATCAAATGCGGATCCGTCATTAAATGGAAAACTTATTCATGCCACAGCTTTCACCCAAACAAAGGATTCTCTCAGCGACGCGACTTTCGGTATAGGAAGCGTAGCGATAAAACTGGACCGTAAAGTACAATACTATCAATGGGTAGAGCATTCAAAGACTGAGACAAAAGATAAAATCGGAGGAAGCAAGGAAGAAGTGACAACCTACTACTATGAGAAGGAATGGAATGGAAGTCCTGTCAATTCTCAAGAGTTCAGCGATCCGGATTATCAGAACAGGAACTTTGTTGTGATGAATATAGAAGACCAAAGTTCTATGGCAGAAAATGTAACATTCGGAGCATACAAGCTGCCTAAGGATCTCATTCGTTCCATCTCCGGTACAGTCCCGATGGCGCTGAGCTTCAGTCAGGAGCAACTAAGCGAGTGGAACAGGGATGTCAGGAAAGTTTTCGAAAGCATGGCACCTGCCGCAAACAATACAGCCGCTGTTGCTGCTGAAACACCTGCTGCTGCCGAAGGAGACTCTGCAAAGGTCCAGGCTGTCGCAGCTGCGGAGACAGAACAGATTGCCAAACAGGAGTTCGATTATGTCCATGTCAATGGTAACGTGCTATATTTCGGAAAGAATCCCAACAATCCGCAAATCGGAGATATGTCTGTCACCTTTACAAAAGTAATGCCCGGAGAGGCATCAGTCATAGCTGTGGTAAATGGAGACAAACTGCAGTCGTATGTCGCAAAAAATGGTAAGACATTGTCTGTCCTCACGTCGGGAGCCGTAAGTATGGAAAATATGTTCGAAAACCAGCACAAGAGTAATAGCCTCATGACTTGGATACTACGTTTCATAGGTCTGTTCTTGGTAGTCACTGGATTTAAGGGGATTTTCGGTATCTTGGTAGATTTGTTGAAAGTCCTGCCATTCATGGCCGATATTGTCGGACTTGGTGTCGGCTTGATATGTAAAGTATTGGGATTGGCATGGTCGCTTCTCATAATTGCCATGGCATGGCTGTTTTATCGTCCTGTCATTGCCGGAGTACTGTTGGCGGCTATCGTTGCCCTCATAGTGTTCCTTGTGAAAAAAGGAAAAGATAATAAAAAAGCCGAAGTGTCAAACGTGTAGATGTAAGGAATAATAGGAATGAAAGCTTTTATGAGCAGTTTTGGAACAGATCCACGCCTTTACAATGGGCAGTCTACCATGTGCGAAAACAGCAACACTTATTACTTATTCAGAGTTTTTGTTTTGTTGTTAGCGGCAATATCTTTTGCCGACAGTATTCAAAGTACCGTAGCCAGAACGCCTGTAAAAGGGATTCCAGCTCCTGTATACGTTCGTTCTGTCGACGAGTTTTTTCTCATGGAAATCAAGGAATACCACGTATTCAATGCGAGAGCGGCCGATTCGTACGTGAAAGTTCTGTTCTCAACCACTACCGTGATAAAGGATTTCAAGGTACTCAAACTCAGCGAGTGCGAAATAGACGACAACGGCAGAATCTCGTTCCACGAAGAAACGCTTTACGAACAGTTTGAGCTGTTACCAGAATGCCCCATCATGGTGATTATGACTTTCTTTGGCAGCATACCCAACAATGGTTTCTCATATATCGACAAGGATGGAACGACGCGTAAATTCACTGTAAACTTAAGCGGCAAGGACGGTAGAGTTGAGATAGAGGAGTATTGAACAAAAAAATGGGAACAGATCAAACTTAGCAAGTTTAGCAATCTGATTTTAGTTTACAAAAACACGTTCGTATGATCCCTATGGACAAATGCAGCAACTATAATAGAAAAGAGGATGCGTCAAAAGAGGCATCCTCTTTTTCCTTCCAGTAGATTATTCCATTCTACCATATTTCATTTCGTCTCCGTTCTGGTCATATTGTTTACGTTTGCCTGTAGGCGGAGCTGAAAGCGTAATCCGGACTACGGCCGTACGATGCAGACTGCGATGGACCGCCTCTTCAAAAGCATCCATATGCTGAGGCAGAAAACGCTGGCTGATAGCCCGAAGCGCTTGGATTTTCTCTTCCGTATCCGTCACTATTTCGGCTTTGCCAAAAGCGATGGCCGAGCGATACTGAAGGGTAAAAGAACCGTCTTTAGGTCCTACCGTAGGTTGGCATTTAGTCACTGCGGAAAGGCATACTTCAGGATGTACAGCTATTGCCTCCAATTTATCTCCTTCCGGCGCGCAATGAAAATACCATAAATCATCACTTGTACAAGCCAATGAAAGCGGAACTCCATAAGCAGTCCCGTCGGCTCGTGTAAAACTCACTGTAATATAAGGAGCTTTGCGCATAATCTCCAAAGCCCACTTACTATCCATTTCTCTACTTTCTTTTCTCATAACGTTATGATAATACATTACAACCCTATCTATGACAGATCACTTATTAAAAACTGTCCACCCAACTTTGAAGTGTAAATACCAAATGAAAAATGCACCACATACTAATTGAAAAGTGCACCAGAAG
>OMDD01000570.1_pt1 | contig 18119 bp, 16 predicted proteins | sample 1674331 | NCBI WGS metagenome assembly OMDD01 (sample SAMEA103958164, study PRJEB25191) | human gut metagenome | biome: human-associated habitat [ENVO:00009003]; feature: intestine environment [ENVO:2100002]; material: feces | place: Germany | collected 2013/2015
GGAAAAGGATAATTTGAAGGTAACTTTTCCTTCGGATTTTTCTCCTGAATGGGCTGCGTCTGTAGCTGGTAAAGAAGTAACAATTGTCAATCCGCTTTTTGTCACTCAGACGTATAGCGGCTCGAAACCTCAAGGAACTATTGTTGTCTCTTCCAAGGTGAAACGTGCATTTGCGGATGTAAACCTCCCGTCGGTTGTTGAATATTCCAAATGGGTAGAAAAGCAGGAGGTTGATAAATTGCTGATTACATCAGAGTTCCCTTTGATTGACCCGTGTAACACACTTCGTATAGGAAGTGAGATGGCTGGGGTTAAAGGTAAAGTGACTTATAGTACTTCCGGTTATCATTTTACATTAACGGAAAAGCCGTCAGTTTCTTATAATGCTCGGTCTGTCGCTCCTACTGTAAATGATTATAATTTGAAAGTGATGAGTTTCAATGCGGAAAATTTTTATATGTATGGTAATACGGGAAATGCAGAAACCTTGCGTCAGCATGCTAAAATCTTAGCTGCATTGAAAGAGGCGAAAGCGGATATTTATGCTATTTGTGAAGTAGAACAGGGAGATTTTACTGTGGATTATCTTTGTAGGTCTTTGAACAATGCGTTAGGGGAAGAACGGTATGCTTGGTTGAATACTCCCGGACAAAAATCATCAAAGGTACAAACAAATGTTTTTATTTATGATAAAGTGAAAGTTTTGCCTTATAAGGAGTTTAAAAGCTATAATTTTGATAATCTGAAGATGCGGTACATAGTTCAATGTTTTGAACTGAAGGATGATAAAGCGAAAGTGATTTTAGCTATGAATCATTTTAAAGCTAAAACTAGTGGTATAGATAAGAATGACGGTCAGGGAGGTTCTGCCGACCGTAGGGTTATGGAAGCGCGTGAGTGTTTGAAAGTATATAATGAGCTTGTTGCTTATTATGAAGATACGGATGTGCTGGTTTTGGGTGATTTGAACAGCTACGGTATGGAGGATGCCATTAAGGTGTTTACGGATGCTGGGTATATAAATTTGCTAAAGAAATATTCACCTGCGGCTTGGAGTTATTGTTATCGTGGGGAGGTTGGCTATTTGGATCATTCTTTAAGTTCTCCTACGCTGACTTCACAAATAGTTGGTGCTGCTCCTTGGGATATCAATGCCAGTGAGCCTGCTTATTGGGGATTTAAATATACATCTTATTATAGAGAAGATCCTTATCGTAGTTCTGATCATAATCCCGTTATAACATGGGTTAATTTGGAATAATTTCTTGGGAGAAAAGAAGCAAGCACCATAGGCCGATAGTTTTTTCTTTTTGGAGATATGAATTTATCGGCTTTTCATCCTTTTAGGGAAGATGGAGATATTCTTTTCATGAAGAGATAAGGATAGAATGTGTTGTCATTGTACATGAATTGTAAGTACAATTGGAACATTAACAATTTATTAGCAGATAACTTTCTTAAAATCCGCTTTTTTTCGTTCCTTTGTATTGAACTGCTTTCAACAGAGTTAAAACAACTTTAAATATCAAACGCTTATGTGTAGTGAAGGATTGCGTGAAAGATATGTAAATCCCTATACGGACTTTGCATTCAAATTATTGTTTGGAACCGACTTGAACAAAGAAATTCTTATTGGCTTCCTGAATGCCTTGTTCGACGGCAAGCAGGTCATTGAGGATGTCACCTACTTGAACACAGAGCATCTGGGCAGCAAAGAGACTGACCGCCGGGCTGTCTTTGATGTCTATTGTGAAAATGAAAAAGGAGAAAAGATTCTGATAGAAATGCAGAGAGGGGAGCAACAGTTTTTCAAGGACCGGAGTATTTACTATGCTACCTATCCTATCAGGGAACAGGCTATTAAAGGGGAAATCTGGGACTATGAACTGAAAGCAGTGTATGTGATCGGTATCTTGAATTTTGCCTTGGATGATGTTTCGTCTTCCGGCTTCCGCCATGAAGTGAAGCTGATGGATACAACTACTCATGAAGTGTTTTTTGACAAACTGACTTTTGTGTATCTGGAAATGCCTAAATTCCATAAAACCGAGCAGGAGTTGGATACGTTGTTTGATAAATGGATGTTTGTGCTCAAGAATCTGGCCCGTTTGATGGAACGCCCCACTGCCCTTCAGGAACGTGTGTTCAACCGGCTGTTTGAGGCTGCCGAAATTGCTCAGTTCTCAAAAGAGAACCTTTATGCCTATGAGGAGAGTTTGAAAGTATATAGAGATTGGAACAATGTGATTGATACAGCTATTCAGAAAGGCATTGCGAGAGGGATGGAGGAAGGCATTGCGAAAGGGATGGAGGAAGGCATTGCGAAAGGTGAATGGATGAAAGCCCAAACTATTGCAGGAAATTTAAAGAATGCCGGGCTTTCCATAGCTGAAATCGCAAAAGTTACCGGACTTTCGGAAGATGAGATAAACTCCCTTTGATTCCTCGGATAAGAGCATAAAAAACTCCTCCGATATAGATCAGAGGAGCTGTTCTTTTTGAAGTAAAATTGAATTATGCTTCAGCAGGAGCTTCAGTAGCTTCAGCAGCAGGTGCTTCTTCAGCAGGAGCGTTAGCGGCTTCTGCTTCAGCCTTGGCAGCGGCTTCAGCAGCTTTCTTCTCAGCTACTTTCTTGGCAATTTCTTCATTTACTTTCTTTTCAGCTTCCAAACGAGCTTTTGCTTCAGCTTTCTTTGCTTCATCCAGTTTAGCCTTCAAAGTAGCCAGACCAGATTGTTTGTTGTTCTTCCAAGCTTCGAATTTAGCTTCAGCTTCTGCTTCTGTGAATGCGCCTTTGGCAACACCGCCCAGCAAGTGCTTTTTCATGTAAACACCTTCTTTTGACAGGATGTTACGTACTGTATCAGTAGGCTGTGCACCGCACATTACCCAATGAAGTGCGCGTTCAAAATTCAAATCTACTGTGGCAGGATTGGTATTAGGGTTGTAAGTACCAATTTTTTCAGTAAATTTACCATCACGTGGAGCTCTTACGTCTGCGATAACGATTGAATAAAACGCATAGCTTTTGCGTCCGTTTCTTTGCAATCTGATTTTAGTTGCCATTTCTAAATAATGTTTTTATAATTAATGATTTGAATTAATGCTAATAACCCGTATTAGCGGGTGCAAAGGTAAGAATATCTTTTAAAAGAACAAATTTTTTCATAGGAAAAATTGTTGGAAATTACCATTTGGTAATTTTTACTCCGAAATAACGCTCTATCTTTGCATCCGCTAAACAAAAAAGTGAAGTTTATGAAGGATAGTATTGATTTTGGTAGTATGGAAATTCCGAAATTGTTTCGGAAATTGCTGATACCTACTGTGCTGGGGATGGTATTTTCGGCTGTGTTTGTGATAACAGATGGTATTTTTGTAGGTCAAGGGATAGGTAGTGACGCATTGGCGGCAGTGAATATTACTGCTCCTTTGTTTTTGATAAGTACGGGTATCGGACTGATGTTTGGTGTTGGCGCATCGGTGGTGGCATCTATTCATTTATCTCAGGGAAAGTTGAAAACTGCTCGTATCAATGTGACGCAGGCTGTTGTGGTTTCTTCTTTGTTTTTGGCTGTGCTGTGGGGAGTGGTATGTTTGTTTGCTTCACAAGTAGCCGTGTGGTTGGGAAGTTCGGAACGTCTGTTGCCTTTGGCGGTGGAATATATGTATTGGTTCTTGCCTTTTCTGGTATTTAGTGCTTTGCTAAGTTCAGGGATGTTCTTTGTCCGTCTGGATGGTTCTCCTAATTATGCCATGTTGTGTAATGCTATTCCGGCAGTGGTGAATATCCTATTGGATTATGTGTTCATTTTTATTCTCAAATGGGGAATGATGGGTGCGGCGCTGGCTACCAGTCTGGGGTATATTTTGGGGGCCGGAATGATTGTAGTCTATTTAAGTCGCAGAAGAAATGTGATTCATTTTTGCCGAGTGAAACTTAGCAAGAAGAGTATGCGGCTCACTTGGCGCAATGTGAGATATATGTGTCATTTAGGAGCTTCCACCTTTTTGTGCGAGGCGGCCATAGCCTGTATGATGTTTGCAGGCAATTATGTGTTTATCCATTATTTAGGCGAAGATGGAGTGGCTGCTTTCAGTATTGCCTGTTATTTCTTTCCCATTATATTTATGGTATATAATGCCATAGGACAATCGGCTCAACCCATTTTAAGCTATAACTTTGGAGCGGGTGATACCATGCGGGTACGTTCCGCTTTCCGTCTGGCACTGGGAACGGCCGTGACCTGCGGACTTGTGTTTTTTGCGTTAACAGCTTTGTTCAATCATCAGATTGTGGCTATGTTTATTGATCGTTCCTATCCGGCATACGATATTGCTGTGGCGGGACTGCCTTTGTTTGCGTCTGGTTTTATTTTTTTTGCTGTAAACATTGTTTCCATTGGCTATTTTCAAAGTGTAGAGCGGGCACGTCCGGCTATGATAGTTACAGTTTTGCGTGGGTTTGTTTTTATGGTACTTTGTTTATTGGGCTTGCCGTTGCTATTGAAGGTGCCAGGGATATGGCTGGCGGTTCCTTTGGCGGAAATACTTACTTTTTTAGTGATAATGGTAATTTATTATCGTAAACATCAATGGGTTCGCAGATGATTTTTTACTTTTGTAGTAATTAATCGGGTGGATATATGGATGCATTCATACAGAAGTTTTGTGAAAAATATAGTTTGCCGATAGCTTTGAGCTTGCAGTTGTTGGATAATATGGAGAAGTTCACTTTTCATAAAGGGGATTTTCTTGTACAGGAAGGTGGGCGGAACTCAAACTTCTATATTGTAAGTAAAGGAATCTGGCGGGGGCATTACCTTAATGACGGGGTAGATGTTTCCGTCTGGTTTGCTTCTGAAGGAGAGGCCATCTTCTCGTCATGGGGATATGTGGAAAATACAGTTTCGTTGGTTTCCATCGAAGCGATGTGTGACAGTGAACTTTATGGTATTTCGAAGGCAAAACTCGAAGTATTATATGCCGGATCTGTTGAACTGGCTAATTTTGGAAGACGACTGTTCGAGCAGCAGTTTTTAGGGCTTGAAAGTTGGATGATAACGGGAGGAAGCCCCCGGGCCAAGGAGCGTTATCTTACTTTGTTGGAAGAGAATCCGGAACTGTTGCAGTATGTACCTCTGAAGCATATCGCTTCTTATTTATGGATTACTCCACAGTCGTTAAGCCGTATCCGTGCCGAACTGGGGAGAAGGAAAAAAGACCAATGACAATTTTAGCATTTACGGGGTTGGTTCTTTCGTATGGAAATGCATTGTTCTCTTTGCTTTTTCTTGTATGGTTCATCTTTGCCTTGATGGATGGTAGAAAAGTTGGCATCCGATAAATATTTATCTTAAAAGTGTCATTGCATTTTATTTTTGCGTAAGTTTGTAGTGAATCCTAAAAAACTTATGGCAATGATAGATGATATTTTAGAGTTTAACAAGAAATTTGTTGAGAGCAAGGGATATGAGAAATATATTACCAACAAATATCCTGATAAAAAAATAGCTATTCTTTCTTGTATGGATACCCGGTTGACGGAATTGTTACCTGCTGCTTTGGGTATCAGGAATGGTGATGTAAAAATTATCAAGAATGCAGGTGGGGTTATCTCGCATCCGTTTGGTAGTGTAATCCGTAGTCTGATGGTGGCTATTTATGAGTTAGGTGTAAAGGAAGTTATGGTTGTTGCTCATTCTGATTGTGGAGCCTGTCACATGAATAGTAATGAGATGATAGAACACATGAAAGCACGTGGCATCAAGCAGGAAACCATTGATATGATTCGTTTCTGTGGTGTAGATTTTGGAGCATGGCTGGATGGTTTTGAGGATACGGAGAAATCGGTGAAAGGAACTGTACGGGCTATTATGGAGCATCCATTAATACCTGAAGATATTATAGTGAGGGGATTTATAATTGATTCGGTGACGGGTGAACTGACAAAAGTATAAAATGTGAGCTTTTTTATACAATCATGTTCATGTGACTTTGTGCATTATAAGAAAGAGAGGTATTTCTGCCCGATGCAGTATGTACCTCTCTTTTTATGGAAGTCTGTATTTATTTCATGTCTTTTTATTGAGCGAAAGCATGATGATATCCATCCACTTTGTTCCAATTGCCACGGGTAAAGTCGGGTACGGCAACAGGTGCATTTCCGTTTTCTATAGAAAGACGGGTCAAGTCGGCCATACAGCACCATTCTGCTAAATCATAAACGTCCATGTCCAAAGGAAGTCCGTTGCGCAAGCAATATACCAGGCGATAATCCATAATGAAGTCCATCCCTCCATGTCCACCTATTTTCTTTGCTGTTTCTTCTAATTCTTGGTGGATAGGATGTTTGTATTGGCTCATCAAAGCTTCTTTTACTTTTTCGGGAACAGCCGAGTGCATACTCAGGTTTTCGTGATCGGGTATGCTGGTGCTGTCAATCTGATCCGGGCGGAAACAATATTGCTCGATGGGATATTTGTTGGCAAAACCTTTGGTACCGGTCAGCTGATACATACGGCTATAGGGACGCGGATTCATTACATCATGTTGTATGTGGATGGTTTTGCCGTTTTCTGTGCGGATAAAAGTCATGGTATGGTCGCCGTTTTGGAAATCGGGTGCTTCTTCTTTCTGATATTGTTTTACCAGTTCGGGACCGGTTACAGCTTTGGTGTCCATGGCTACCAGTGTCTTCATGCGGTCACCGCGGTGAATGTTGAGCAATTGGCAGGCAGGACCTAGGCCGTGTGTGGCATAAACGTCTCCACGGAACTCCCGGTTGTAATCCAAACGCCAGTTGTTCCAGTAATAAGGCCAGAATTCTTCCAGATTATGGATGTATGAACCTTCTACATGGAGCACTTCGCCGAAAAGACCTTTTTGTGCCATATTTAATGTCGTCAGTTCGAAGAAGTCATAAACACAGTTTTCAAGTTGCATACAGTGTTTACGGGTCTTTTCGGAAGTATTGATAAGTGCCCAGATTTCATCCAGCGACATGGCGGCAGGTACCTCGATGGCTGCATGTTTTCCATGTTCCATGGCATAGATACCCATTTCAGTATGGTGTTTCCAGTCTGTTGCAATGTATACCAAGTCGATATCGTTTCGCTCGCACAGTTGTTTCCATGCATCTTCGCTGCCGGAATAGAGGGCAGGGGCTTCCATACCGGCGTTAGTTACAATTTTTTGTGCTTTTTCCGCATTTTCAGGCAATAAGTCGCAAAGAGCGACAATTTTAGTTCCCGGTATGTGCGTCCAACGTTCTACCGCACTGGGACCACGCATGCCCAAACCGATGAAACCTACACGCACAGTGTCAAGTTTAGGAGCTGTTAGTTCGATTACATCCTGTTGTCCCGCAGGACGTTCGGGAACTGGAACTTCAAGAGGTGCATACTCTTTTGTTGCAGTTGTTTCTTTGGGAATTGGGGTACAGCCGGCGAGGCATAATAACGCTATACCGACGAAGAAGGTAGATAGGTTTTTAATCATGGTTCTGTTTAATTGAAATTTATAGGTTAATAGTAGATTGTTGCAAAAATAGGAAATATCGTTGGAAAAACCTCATAAAATCGGCAGATTGCAGCAACTAAAATTGATTATTAAGAAGTTAGTGGCAAATCGGAGAAATTGGGAAGATGGTATAAAACGGTCTTAAAGCGGATTGCAGCAGGAAAACGGTTTCCTAGCCGTTACCCGAAAGCAATGCAGATTTAACACACTCCATTTCGTTTGCGGCATTCTGCGTAGGTTTGCTTATCAAGAGATAATTCGTTAATTTATTTCACATAAAAGTTTTATCGGAAATTTTACGTTTCTAAATATTTCCATGTGTCTATCTATATCATTTAAAATATCTTCAAATCTCTCAAGATTCGATAAATAGTCATAACCTCCCGACCTGTTAAAGTTTTCTTTTATTTTTAATTTGCCAATAACTTCAAACTTGTCTTTCATAAGTGTCATATCCTTATGAGTAACTAATTTAAATGGAAATCCAAAAAAGAACTCTTTTTTTCCTTCAAAAATTTCAATGGAATCATTGCTATAAGTTCTTTGCCTTTGTGCTTCTGTCAGTAGTATGGCATTGTGTGTATGATAATCCCAAAGTATGTTGATTTTGGGTTGTTGCTTTAAGATTTCTTTTCTACTCGGTCCACCCATTAGGTGTCCGACTATAAATTCATCTTTTAACGTTTCAATTGTTGGTTTTTGTTTTCCCTTGTAGGTTGTAAGTACAAAATCATAGGTTATTTGTGATTTTTCTTGCGTGATTTGTGCACAAATTATAGCACAATAATTGTTGTCTGAAAGTTTAAAGGACAGAACATCATTTGATTCAAAATATAGATTTTTTACAACTCTGTATTTTTTTCTATTTCTAACTTTTTTGTTTGGTGCAGATATTTTTTCTAAAAATCGGTCAAGGACTTTTTGTCTTTTTTTGCCTTCCTTTTCGTCTACATCTTTTGTCCAAAGATTTACACCTGCTTTGAGTTCAATAACTCGTTTCACTTCATTTAAGATTTCATCAGTCAGTTCTCCGATTTCCCCAAATGCCAAGGCGTAAGCTGTAACAAAAATTTCGTGATAAAAATCCGTTTCATCTCCATAATCTTCTTTTATGAATGGAATTTATTTCTTAATTATTTCAGCACTTGCTCCACTATCATACAACTCCATTATATGTTCATAGGTGTCGTATGCTAAATCTCCATCAATTATTTTTACTCCGTCTGTTGCCATTTCAATTTTATGTTTTTACTATCCCGCTTGCCGATAAATACACGCAATGGATTATTTAAAATACGCAATACGTAAAAAGTATATTGCAAGTGCGAAGAGTTATCTCGTTCCAAAGGTACTAATTCTTTGGGATACAGACGTTGTTTTCCGTGTGAAACTAATATCAACTTACTTTGCTTTCCTTGATTATCTTGAAAAACATAATAAAATTTATGGAACTTTCCTTATGTGGAAAAGCTACTGCCGTTGATTGACTTCTGCCGGAACATATTGAGATTCTCGGAAAAGGTATTTTCAAATATGTGTGAACGATGTTCCACTTGTGCAATGGTTTAGGTAGAAAGCGAATGAATGGAGAAACGGTTTGGAAACTGCATCTACTAAAGAGGATAAAGGACTGAAAATATAGGATGTACCCTAAATTCTATTCTAAAAGTAAATAAAAGCATTAGAAAATAAAAGATTATCAGAAAAATATCCGACTTTTGTAGTCGGATAAAGGCAATTATTTCCAAGACATACGAGAAAAGAGAAGCGTTATGTTCATCTTGTAGGTTGGAAACGTAGGAAATCTCGGACTTGGTACAAGAAATAGTATAGTGGTTCTCACGCTATAGCGTGGGCTGTTATTATCATATCTGTGCCAAAGGTTGTCTACGACCTCCAATTTAGACGCGGTAGCATTGCAGTTCCACGCTCTCGCATTTTATAACCGCCTATAAAGGGACTGATAGGCATCGAATAGAATACATATATGGAACAACAGTTTTGTCAAAGTTGTGGTATGCCCCTAACTGATGAAAACAGAGGGACAAATGCCAATGGGAGCAGTAGTGAGGATTATTGCGTGTATTGTTACAAAAAAGGTGAGTTTACCCAAGATTTTACAATGAGCCAAATGATTGAGTTCTGCCTGCAATTCTTAGACCAATGGAATGTGCAGACCGAATGTAAGTTGAGTCCCGTACAAGCAAAGGAACAAATGCTTCAACACTTTCCCTACCTGAAACGGTGGAAAGAAAAAGATGAACGGACACTAATGGAAAAGGCAACCCACTTGCTTGCCCAATGTGAAAATGTGACCATTGCATCCATTGATGCCAACGGTTATCCGCGACCTGTGCAGATGTCCAAGATACATGCTAAAAGTTTTAATGAAGTCTGGATGGTGACAAGTGTCGGCTCCATGAAAGTGAATGATTTTAAGGCGAACAACAAGGCGGGGCTTTGCTATGACTATTACGGGGATGGCGTTGCCCTGCGTGGTACGGTAGAAATTATTACGGACGATACTATCCGCAAGGACATATGGCAGGATTGGTTCATTCATCATTTTCCCGATGGACCAAGTGATCCCAATTATGTACTTCTACATTTCATTGGTACGGAAGCCACTTTTTGGATAAATGGCGAATTTTCTCACTCCAACATCTGATATTTATGAGAACGATTGTACCTGATAATAAAAACATAGCCGCTTGCGGTCTTTATTGTGGAGCTTGCCGTAAGTTCTTGGCAGAGAAATGTCCCGGATGTAAACCAAATAAAAAGGCAACTTGGTGTAAAATCCGCTCATGTTGCCAAGAAAACAAGTTTAATACTTGTGCTGAATGCTCCCATGATGTCAGGGAATGCAAGTTGTTTTCCAATTGGATAAGCAAAGTATTTGCATTTCTGTTTAATTCTGACCGTTCCGCTTGCATTAGCTATATTAAGGAACAAGGTGAACAAGCCTTTGCCGAAGAGATGACAAAACGTAAATGTCAAACCATCAGAAGAAAATAAATATGAAGAACGAGGTATTATATCTATTGTTAAATAACTATGCCGACCATGAAGCCGTGTTTCTGGCTTCGGCTATTGCGTGTGACGAACGTAGTATAAAAGAAAATCCCAAATACACGAACAAAGTCGTAGCTCCTACATTGGATGTTGTACGCTCATGCAGTGGTTTCCATACTTTACCCGACTATTCTTTTGAAACGATGCCCAATGATTATGCCGCATTGGTACTAATTGGTGGTTTCGGCTGGCTCGACGAACTGGAAGCAGATAAAGTCGTGCCAATCGTTCGCCGTGCCATAAAGAAAGGGATTATCGTAGGAGCTATCTGCAATGCTGCTTCTTTCCTTGCCAAACATGGTTTCTTAAATGAGATAAAACATACGGGAAATGGTTTGGAACAGCTACAATTATGGGGAGGAGGCAACTATACCAATAAGGCAGGTTATATGAATGAGCAAGCTGTGTCGGACAAACGCATTGTTACGGCAAATGGCACAGGTTACTTGGAATTTGCTAAAGAATTGTTGCTATTGCTGGAGAATGATACCCCTGAACAAATAGAAATGTTTTACTGCTTCAACAAAGAAGGATTGGTAAAGCTGTTCAGTCAATTACCTTGATTGTATGGATTTGTCAGATTGGTTCAAAGGTTTTGAGAAAGTATAGCCCGACTCTCATCGGAACAACGAGCAGCCTTCTTTTCGGAATGTAGCAAGAATTGCGTGGATGGTGGTGTGCTTTCCATTTACAGGAAACTCTACAAGGATGCCAATGGAGATATGGATGTTTTCTTTCAGATGGCAGATGAATTGCCGGGAGTAAAAAGCGAGATTGTAGAGAAAGGTCGTGTCTATCATCTTATTGCCTGCCATATTTACATCCTTAAAAGTTACCCAAACCTGCAAAGTGATGCAGATCACGGTAATTAGGATGGTTGCCAACTCATTATCCTAAAATGAGGTGAATTTTCTAACTCTCTTGATTTCAAAGAGGTATATTCTTTTTGAAGAAATACAATATATTTTTAATATTAGTGTATTGCTTGTCGGATAAATTGATTTCACTTATACTGTATTTATAACAAAAAAGCAGTCTTGAAAAGTCAAGACTGCTTTTTTATTATAATGGTAATTCAATTCCCTCAATCAAAAAGTACGGTTTTTATTTAGATCTATAACCATACATTAATGCGGCATTAATTTCAATAGCCCTCATATATTCTTTGAAAATTTTTTTTACTCTTTTCATCCTGCTATCCTTTTTTAAAACATTAAAAACTAATCTTTTGTACCTTTTACTTTGTATCGTACCCCCAAGCACGGAGGGCGTCATTTCCCATATCTTTGAGACCTGCTTTGATGATCTCCTTCAACTTCTTCATAATGTTATCCTTTCTTTGATTAAAAAATAGGGTTGTTTTCTTACTTAATCCCTATACCCCAAGCTTTTACTTCGTTTTCACCCATCATAGCAAGGGCTTTTTTAAAAATACTTTTTACCTTTTTCATAATCTCGTTATCCTTTCTTTTTATGTTTTACAACACAAAATTATACTGTTTTGTTCTAGATTGTACTCTGATAAAGATAAAATGTATGCGAAAATGGCAAATTCTTGACCTGCATCAAGAATTTGCCATTTTTGATTAAAAAACTATTTCAGAAGCCTAGCTTCTTAAATTCATTTTCAAAATTAGGTGTAAATATTTCTTTTCCAATATTGCTCCTGATCTCTTCTAGTGACCAAAAACGGCCGCCATCCAGTTCCTCGCTGGGAATAATGAGACCGTCATAAGTGGTTTTATGCGAGAATACCAATTCTTTTTCCCGGGTGGATTCGAATACATAGCTAGTCAGTAATTCGGGAGTAAAGTCGGTGATGCCCAGTTCTTCTTTTACTTCACGTTTCAAGGCTGTTTCCACATTTTCACCTAAATCTATGTGTCCGCCTACGGCTGTGTCCCATTTGCCTGGTTGGATATCTTTCCAGTCAGGACGCTTTTGCAAATAGAGTTCGCCTTTACTGTTGAATACATGTAAGTGGACTACCGGATGTAGCAATTTACTTCCATTATGACATTCTCCACGGGTTGCAGCTCCTGTTATGTTTCCTTGTTCATCTACTATAGGAAACATTTCTTCTTTATTATCGTAATTCATCTTCGCTATTTTTTGTTACTGCAAAGATATGAATTCGGACTCGGATTATATGGATCTTATAGTCTTTAATAGTAAAAAGGGATGTGAGACCTTTATAATCCGAGTCCGAAATGCCGTTTAATAATTTACTTGATGCCGTTTTAAAAAAGCTACTGTTTTATGTATTTCCTTATACATCACAATATCTTCTTTTATAAAAGGTACCTCGTTGCGGTAGGTGGCGAGAAACTTTTCAATAAACGGTGAACTGCGGAGCGGGCGGCGGAAATCCAGTCCTTGTGCGGCGTTCATCAATTCGATGGCAAGTATATGTTCCAGATTATCCATCACTTTGTAGAGCTTGGTGGCGGCGTTGGCTCCCATACTTACATGGTCTTCCTGTCCGTTGCTGGATACTATGGAGTCGCTACTGGCGGCATAACAGTACATTTTATTCTGGCTTACCATGCTGGCAGCCGCATATTGGGGAATCATGAAACCGGAATTAAGTCCCGGATTGGCAACCAGAAATTCGGGCAATCCGCGAAGTCCCATAATGAGTTGTGCCACACGCCGTTCGGATATGTTTCCCAGTTCGGCCATAGCAATGGCAAGATAATCATATACCAGTGCCAGGGGCTGTCCGTGGAAGTTGCCACCTGAAATGATAAGGTCTTCATCGGGGAAGATAGTGGGGTTATCGGTAACTGAATTTATCTCGGTCAACAGTACTGAAGCTACGTGGTTGATGGCATCTTTGGTAGCACCATGAACTTGTGGGATGCAACGGAACGAATAGGGGTCTTGTACGTGTTGTTTGGGCTGTGCGATGATTTCACTGCCTTCCAGTATTCTTCGGAATGCGGCTCCGGTTTCTATCTGGCCTTTATGCGGACGCATTTGTTGGATACAGTCCATGAACGGATCGATGCGGCCGTCAAAGGCTTCCAGGGAGATGGCGGCAATGAGGTCGGCTTTCTTGGAAAGACGGAAGGCTTTGAGTATGGCATACACTCCGTTGGCACTCATAAACTGGGTACCATTGAGCAAGGCCAGTCCTTCTTTGCTTTTCAATTTGACTGGTTCCCAACCAAACTCATCAAGCACGCTGATAGCTTCGCAGCGTTTGCCTTTATAATACACGTCGCCTACGCCGATCAACGGAAGGAAGAGATTGGCGAGCGGGGCAAGATCTCCTGAGGCTCCCAATGAACCGCGGTCGTAGACAATGGGCATTACATCGTTATTGAAAAAGTCGATAATGCGCTGTACAGTAATGACTTGTACGCCACTGTGTCCCAAAGAAAGAGCATGAGCTTTTAATAAAAACATCAGCTTCACAATGACATGGGGCATTTCTGCGCCTACACTGCAGGCATGGCTTTTCACCAGGTTCTCTTGCAAAGTACTCAGTTCATCGGAAGAAATATTACGGTTGCACAGGCTGCCGAATCCTGTCGTGATGCCATAGAGAGGGACATCGGATTCCTTGATCTTTTTGTCCAGGTAATCCCGGCATTTCTGAATCCGGTCTTTGGCTTCAGGAGCCAGTTCCAATTTCAGATTTTCATTGATAATACGTTCGATGATGTCAAAAGTGAGGTCACCCGAACCTATTTGATATACATTCTTCATGGTCTGATTCTTTTTTTAACCGCGGAGGTTGGGATTAAAACATGGTTTTCACATAGTCCAGTATTTTCTGTTCTTCGGCAATGGTCGTCTGTTCTATCATATCGGCCTCTTCACTCATCTCTTTGACGAATTTTTCGTCTTTGATAGAAGTGAGGTTGATACGTACATTCAGCAAGGCTCCCAGAATGGCAGTCCGGGCACACATCATGGATACACAGGCATCGGTTACAGCGTTGCTGTTCCCTTTTCTGGCTACCACATCAATCATGGGCAGAATGGAATGGACGGTACGTGCCACCTCCATAGGCACTTGGGCGGCATATTTGGTTTCCTTCTGTATGGCTTCACTGCGGATAGCCTTTTCTTCATCCGTTTCTTTCGGAAGTTTGAATGCAGAGAAAACACGGTCGTATGCTTCCGAATCACGGTCTACATCGGTTATCAGCTGGCGGGTGAGCTCTTCGAAACGCACAGAAAGATCTTCCATTATTTCGTTCACTTCTACATATTTCTTGCGGCCTATGGTAAGATTGGCTACCATAGCTGCCAGTGAGGTGGCAAGGGCTCCATTGAGTGCCGAGACACTGCCGCCACCGGGGACAGGATCATTACTGAGTACTTTATTGATAAATTCTTTGATGGTAAGTTCTGTTAACATGGCTATTAGTATTTAATTGGTTAATTTGAATGTAGAATACGTCCCCCTTTGATGGTCAGCTTCACTGCGTTCATACCTGTATAATAAGGTAATATATGGGGGTTGTCGGTTCCCAGTAAAACAAAGTCTCCCTGTTTTCCGGCTTCTATGCTTCCGATGCGGTCGGCGCGTCCGAGAGCTGCCGCACCGTTCAGTGTGATGGCTGTGATAGCTTCGGCAACGGTCAGTTTCATATAGATGCAGGCCAGAGCAAAAGTCAGCGGGATGGATCCGGAGAAACAGCTGCCTGGATTTAGATCGGTGGCAAGGGCTACGGCACAGCCGCTGTCTATCATTTTCCTGCCACGGGCGTAGGGCTCTTTTAGTGTAAAGGCAGTTAGTGGCAATAGAGTGGCTACTACATTATTTTGTGCCAAAGCTTTTATGCCTTCATCGGATGCTTGCAACAGATGGTCGGCGCTGAGGGCCTTCAATTCTCCTGCCAGTTCTGCTCCTCCAAAGCTGACAATTTCATCAGCGTGTAGCTTGGCGCCGAAGCCTAGAGCTTGCGCAGCTTTCAATAGCTTTCGAGACTGTTCCACAGTGAATACTCCTTTTTCACAGAAAATATCGCAATTTTCGGCCAATTGTTTCTGATGGATCATGGGCAACATTTCGTTAATCAGAAAATCAATATATGCGTCACTTCGCCCTTTGTATTCTTCGGGTAAGGCGTGAGCACCTAAAAAAGTGGTGGCGATATCTACTTTCCGGTCGGGACATTCATTGATAGCTTGCATGACACTGAGTTGTTTCAGTTCTGTATCACGATCCAGACCATATCCGCTTTTTCCTTCCACTGTGGTGACCCCCATCCGGCTCATGGTATCCAGAAACCATTCGGCTTTATGTTTCAGTTCTTCAAAGGAGGCTTCCCGGGTGGCACGTACAGTATTGATAATGCCTCCGCCACGTTCCATGATGCTCATATAACTGTCGCCGTTGAGCCGCCAGATGAATTCGTCGGGGCGAAATCCTCCGAAAACCAAATGGGTATGAGAGTCAACGAATCCTGGCAACAATACATTCCCTCTGGCGTCAAGTACTTTATAGCCGGGCTTTTCATGGCTTATACGGTTTTCGCCAACATAGGTAATAATACCGTCGGTTATTCTTACCGTTCCGCAAGGAATGTTGAGAAGTTCGTTCATGGCTTCTCCTTTCCGGGCGGTTCTGCCTTGCGGAGTAACGATGTGGGCATTGATGATAATCAAGTTGTTGCTCATAACTTTGTTCTTGTTTATTCCATGATACGTGCTTCCAGCACTTGTTGCATGGAGAAGTTTTCCAATCCCAGATAGTAAGAGGCAGTGTCTATCAAGGCCTCCATAGGAACAAGTCCTACGATTTCGCTGCCGATGATGCTTACTCCGTAGCGTTTGGCTTCAAAACGTACCATTTCGAATGCCCGGTAGATAGCGGTTTTACTATAGTCGGTGAGATTCATGGATACCTGAGTGATACCCCGATCCTTCAGTTCCACGCCCATGGCCTCCTCGATGACGCCGACGAGGGCGTGGCGGTGCATCATGGCGCAGAGGTAGTTGAGGCGGTCGGTGAAGCCGAGCGTCTGCGGATAGGTCATGCTCTCGGCCATCTTCTCCATGCCGCGGTGGATATAGCCGAGGTGGGGATAGACGTGCTTGATGGTCTCACCGCTGACGATGGTCTCCAGTCGGAGCACACCGTGGGTGGACGGGTGGTTCGGTCCGAAGTTCATCACGAAGTCGTCCTCATCCATCAGCGGGTGGCGCGTGGCCACGAGTTTGCCGTCGCGGTCAAGGTTCCACTCCGTCGTCCAGTCCTCTGCCGGCTCGTCGGTCTCGGGGAAACGGTTGGCCTCCGGGCTCATGTCGAAGTCCTTGCGGAGCGGCCAGCCCTGGAAGTCGTTGCGCATGAAGAGGCGGCGCATGTCGGGGTGGCCGAGAAACTTGATGCCGAGGAAGTCATAGACCTCTCGCTCCAGCAGGTCGGCAGCGTGCCACAGCTTCAGCACCGAGGGAATCACGTAGTCCTCGCCGATCTGCTTGGCGATGACCTTTGTGGAACAACGGGCGTGGCTCTGCGTATTTTCGAGAATATAGATACAACCCAGCCCCTCCTCGCCGAAGTCCTCGCCGACGATGGTGACAAGATAGTCGAAATGCTTCTCTTTGTACAGCTTCTCCATCTCGCGGGAGAAGTTGTCGAATGTGAGTTCAATGTTTTCCAGTTTCATCTTACTGTCAGCTTAGGTTGTATTACTCCTCCAGACCCTTCTTCGGGTCGAAGTCCTGTGGCACGTCCGTGACGATGATCGGCGCGCGGCGTCCGTGCTTCTCGGCGGCGATGAGGTTTTGGTTGCTCAGTCCGTGGAGGCCGCCCTGCTCCATGGAGCGCTCGCGCTCCTCGCGGGTCATCTTGTGGTTGGCTCCACCGAAGAACTTCTCCACCTTCACCTTACGCTGCAACTGCATCATACCATAGAGAATGGCCTCGGGACGGGGAGGGCAACCCGGCACATAGACATCGACGGGCACAATCTCGTCGATGCCGCGTACCACGCTATAGCTCTTCTTGAACGGGCCGCCCGAGATGGTACAACCACCCACGGCCACCACATACTTTGGCTCGGCCATTTCGTCATAAAGACGCTTGAAGACAGGAGCCATCTTATTAGTGATAGTACCGGCGCACATGATCAGGTCGGCCTGACGTGCAGAGTTACGCGTCACCTCGAAACCGAAGCGCGAGAAATCGTAACGGGCGCAACCCACAGCCATAAACTCAATACCGCAGCACGACGTACCGAAAGTCAGTGACCAAAGGGAGTTGCTGCGTCCCCAGTTGATAACTTGGTCCAAACTGCCAAGCACCACATTGACACCACCATCGTTCAGTTCTCTGGCGATGTCCTCCAGGGTCTCATTATCCTTAAACTCGTCGTAAGGAATGCTCTTGATGTGTGGTTTTCTTACTTCCATTCGAGTGCTCCTTTCCTCCAGGCATAAGCCAGACCAAATACCAAAACAAGCAGGAAGAATCCGATGCTCACGAGAGCATAGGGTCCCACTCCTGCCGCAACATACTGCTTGACAGCCACTGCCCACGGATAGAGCAGAACGGTCTCGAT
>OMDD01000590.1_pt1 | contig 17773 bp, 16 predicted proteins | sample 1674331 | NCBI WGS metagenome assembly OMDD01 (sample SAMEA103958164, study PRJEB25191) | human gut metagenome | biome: human-associated habitat [ENVO:00009003]; feature: intestine environment [ENVO:2100002]; material: feces | place: Germany | collected 2013/2015
TTAAAAATAGAACGACTTATGATTTATGATTTCTTATTCCCCACAAAATCGAATACAACAAAAGTGTCTTTGTTGCTATTGGCTGTCCGGATCATCTTCGGCATATTATTAATGAACCATGGTATCCAAAAATGGAGTAGTTTCCAAGAGTTGTCAACTGTATTTCCTGATCCGCTTGGAATAGGAAGTCCCCTGTCTCTCGGATTAGCTATTTTTGGTGAACTTGTGTGTTCAATGGCATTTATTGTAGGCTTCTTGTATCGCTTAGCCATGATCCCGATGATTTTCACGATGATAGTAGCTTTCTTTGTAGTTCACGCAAATGACGTATTTGCTGTTAAAGAACTAGCTTTCATTTATTTAGTGGTATTCATATTGATGTATATTGCCGGTCCGGGTAAATTTTCAATAGACCATATCATAGGAAACGAATTGTCAAGACGAAAATCAAGAGCATACAAAAATTAGAAATAATCCCCCTGATTAATTAAAAAATATTATATTTGCATACTTGTATGAGAGAAATTATCAATATTTTTTATTAATCAAAAATGTTTTAACATGAAAAGAGGGAAACTGACTTTAGTCGCAGTAGTGCTTAGCGGTAGCTTATTATTCAGTTCTTGTGTAGGATCATTCAGTTTATTCAACCGCCTGTCTTCTTGGAATCAATCAGTTGGAAACAAGTTTGTAAACGAACTCGTATTCCTTGCTTTCAACATTGTTCCGGTTTATGGCGTAGCTTACCTGGCTGATGCTTTAGTTATCAATTCTATCGAATTCTGGAGTGGTTCCAATCCGATGGCTAATGTAGGTGACGTAAAGAAAGTAAAAGGAGAGAACGGCAACTACATGGTGAAAACTCTTGAGAATGGATATTCTATTACTAAAGAAGGCGAAACTGCTTCAATGGATTTGATCTACAACAAAGAAGCTAACACATGGAATGTTGTTGCAAACGGTGAAAGCGCTGAATTAGTAAAAATGAACAATGACGGCACTGCTGATTTGTTCTTACCGAATGGCGAAAAGATGAATGTAACGTTGGATGCTCAAGGCATGCTGGCAGCACGCCAAGCTACAATGAGCAATCTTATGTTTGCCGCCCGCTAAAAATTAAAAAAAATACGAAGGAGATGAAACTTCAATAAGTAGTTTCATCTCCTTTTTCAATCTCATCTTCCATCCAGCATCTTTTTATACTATGAATAAACTATATACACTTATCTATTCTGTCCTAATATTCACTTGCCTGTCCTGCCAGCAACAAACTCCTCAAACTCAAATAGAACAAACAGCTATAGATTTCTGCGAAGCCTTTTATAATTTCAATTACCCGGCCGCCAAAGCATGGAGTACTCCTTCTTCCCTGTCCTATCTTAGCTTTTTAGCGTCCAATGTCCGACAGACTCACCTTGATCTACTCAAGACACGAGGTGCTGCGAAAGTTTCTGTTATATCCAGTGAGATAGATGCTAATTCAGAGAAAGCAACGGTTGTTTACCAAATAAAAAATACATTCGTCATTAATCCTGTTGAAGGAAAAATAGAATATATGAGCTCTCTGCAAGATACCCTCCAATTAGTAAGAGAAAATAATAAATGGCTGGTTAGAAAGGATATCCCACAGCAAAATGGAAAGCAAAGTCACGACTAAATTTAGGATGAATAATCGGGAAATGTTCTTTCTTCGTTTCATAGGCAGGATTGACAGCTTTCATACCTCCGTCAAAACGCAAAATAAAGAAATCCAAATCCAGGCGGAGACCTAATCCGTAGGCCACTGCTATTTGCTTATAAAACCTATCAAACTTGAAAACCCCTCCCGGTTGATTGGCATAACTCCGGATGGTCCAGATATTACCAGCATCAATAAATACCGCCCCCTGAAACTTCCAGAATAACTTGCTTCGGTATTCAATACTGGCATCCAGTTTAATATCTCCGGATTGATCGAGCAAATTCCCATTTCCTGCAAAAGAGCCCGGTCCCAAATCGCGAACACTCCATCCGCGGACACTATTGGCTCCACCAGAGAAATATTGTTTCTCAAACGGAATAGTCTTCGCATTTCCATAAGGTACAGCTATTCCCACACCAGCATGAAACGCAAAAGAGTTACGATAATCGATTCTGATATTCTTAGCAAAATCAAACTCCCCTTTCAGATATTGAGCATAAGGAATTCCCAGAATAGCGTATTCACCATTACTGTTCTTCCGAATGTTTGCAGCCTTTGACAGAGCATACATTACATTTCCCGCCGATTCGAAATTAAAACGGATGGAGTATGAATTAGAAGCAATCGTATTATTGATAATCGATCCTCCCACGCTATTATAATTATAGCTATATCCCATATTTATAATCAGTCGATCCTGATAATTATACTGGAATATATGGTTCTGTCCTTTATTTATATAGTCTTCTTTAAATCTTTCAGAGATACGGGGCAAATAAAGGAAAGCAATATTTATCAAATCAATACGGTGTTGTATCTTCTGACGTTGCGTCCACTTGTAACTCCAGTTGGCAGAAGCCATCGTACGTAGGAATTCCGGGCGCAACTGATAATTATACTGCAAACCAAACTCTGTTGTCGCCCTGATCTTCCGTTTAAAATCAGAGGAAATAAAAGGGAACAGGAAATTAGGAAAGTTGATACTCGTTTCCACTCCATACTCCGTATAGTTATTATTTGAATAGCCTGCCTGAAGCCCGGAAATAACCTCATACGCTCCACGGAATTTTATCATAAACGTTTCCGACCCGCGAAAGAGATTCCTATTCTGGAAAGAAACGGAAGCTGCCGCTCCCAAGTCACCGGCAGAATTGGTTCCCTCTACCTCAAAGGATACCGATTTATGCTTGCTCTTAGTCAACATCACGTAACAATCGAGCATTGTTGAATCTCCAACTTGAGTCTCAATAAAACGGATATTCGTATATTTCAATGCAGACAAACGCCCGAAACTGGAATAAGTTTGCTGCACATCACGCTCATTAAACAAATCGCCGGAAGCAAACCGGAGGTTATCCGTAAGCACTTTAGGACGTAAATAGAGCTTATCCTTATAGTAAATCGGATATCCCTTATAATGAACCGAATCATCAATATCCACACTGCTCAAGGCAGAAGACTGCAAAACGTCATAATCCGTAATAAAATTAATCTTATTGATCCAATATTGCTGATGTGCCCTTGCTGAATCACTCGCATGCGCTTTATACATCTGCAAATGTTGAGTCAGATCTACATTATAAGTATTACGAACCGTATCGGCCGTATATCCGATATAATCCTTATTAAATTTATAATAGCCATTCCGAAGCAACTTATTCGTGATACGTTGCCTGTCCGCATCCAATACATTCACATCCAAATACATTCCTTCCTTCAACAAGCTTCTGGCAGAATCCTGTTTGAGAAGAGAGGCTATTTTAGGATCATAAATATCATATTTGATAGATTGAACAACGTAGGGTTTGCCGGCCGTTACATCATAATACAGCTTAATCTTTTTCTTTTTTATTTTAGTCGAACGCTTCACGGTTGCCGCCATATATCCCATATTGTGCACAGCCTTAGTGATCTCTTCTTCAGAGCGTTTCGCTTCGTCCTCGCTATATATTACAGGAGCATCCCCTATCCTTCTTAAAAATTTGTTTCCCCATTTGGTTGAATCACGTCCCGACAGATTGTAGACATAAAGTTGAGTCTTTATCAGGCTGAACCACTTGGCATTAGGATTTTGACGAACATACATACGTAAGGAAGAAGGCCGTATGTTTTTCTGGTCCGTACGAATTTTAACTTCATCCAGCAAATAAGAACCATCCGGCACAAACTTTGTGGTAGTACACGAAGCAAGTGACAAGACAGCAGCAGAAGCAAGTAAACAAAGAAAATTTCTCCTCATACGGTTTTACATCGATAGCATGAAAAATGCGCCTACAAAGATAAATTATATTTTCTGACGGGGAAAATAATTTAAGAAAAAGAGAGGAAAGTAAGGATAGATTGGAAATATCTTTATAGCTTTGCAAAAGAATATCAAATCTATGGCATCATTAAGTAAAAACAAAATAAAGTATATCCACTCGCTGGAACTGAAGAAAATACGTAAAGAAGAGCGGGTATTCCTGGCTGAAGGTCCTAAATTGGTAGGTGATTTACTCGGACATTTTCCCTGTCGTTTTTTAGCTGCCACTCCCTCCTGGTTTCAGGAGCATCCGGGTATTGACGCAAGTGAACTGGTAGAAGTTTCACAGGAAGATCTTTCACGGGCCAGTTTATTGAAAACTCCCCAACAGGTACTTGCTATTTTCGAACAACCACAATATACTTTGGATCCGGAGGCAGTTCGTTCATCACTTTGCCTTGCATTGGACGATGTGCAGGATCCCGGAAATCTGGGTACCATTATCCGTTTGGCCGACTGGTTTGGCATCGAACATATTATCTGCTCGCAGAATACGGTAGATGTATATAACCCTAAGACCATACAAGCCACTATGGGGGGAATTGCCCGGGTGAAAGTGCATTATACTTCCCTCCCCGATTTTATCCGGTCGCTCGGAGATACTCCTGTGTTCGGTACGTTCCTGGATGGAAAAAACATGTATGAACAACCATTGTCGGCCAATGGCTTGATCGTAATGGGAAATGAAGGGAATGGCATAGGGAAAGAGGTAGCCACATTAATCAACCGAAAATTATATATCCCCAATTACCCGGCAGGCCAAGAGACATCCGAGTCTCTGAATGTAGCCATTGCTACCGCAGTAATCTGTGCCGAGTTCCGTCGACAGGCTGCATGGAAGTAAAATCAAAAGGATAAAATAAATAAGGGAATAAAGCTTCCCCCTTCTTTTCTGCTTCCTGCAGATACTCATTAAAACATTGGGAAGATTGATTCGAAACACTGGGAAGATTGATTTGAAACACTGGGATGTTTTTTAAAATCATCCCAGTGTTTTTTATTTCTTCCATCTGACTTTCAGAAAGTAGCACTATCACTCCCGGCATCCATTCAACCGATTCAATCTCTTCGGTCAATGGGAACACACCTCGGACAACTCCTTCGTCAGTGATCTCCACTACCTGCTGCTTCATATATCCGACGGCAGGTATCAGCAAATAATGAGAAGCAAAGCGTTTCATTACAATCAGTTGTTTGAACGTCTTTGTTGTTGCCTGCGTTGATTCATCTGGCGTTCTTTTCTTTGCTCTATCCGTTCCTTTTGGATATGCTGTTCCACCTGAATCTGCTCCGGCTTCTTCTCACGATGAGTTCCCGTACGACGACGGTTCATCTCTTCCGGTGTCAGACGCTGAATGTCATCTTTATTCTTGTCTATGACCTTATGTAAAGAGTCGGCATTTTCTTTAGTAGCTATCTTCTTCAAAGAATCCGCTTTCAATGCTTCTATCTTATTCAAAGAATCGCGTACAGCAAATGCGAGCGTATCCGTACAATGATAACGAGTCATCATGAAGCGGTCGGCCAATACTGCTCCTCCTTTTTCCTGACTATCTATCGGATAATAAATGAACCCTTTTATTTCTTTCATCGAACCTAATGTGTCTGCAAACAAACGAATTTGTTGCACACCCGGTTCAGTCACCGTTTTCCAATGATTGATCGTATCTTTTTCATAAATCACCTGCATAGCCATAGTGACACCTCTTAAAGAGTCGGCAAGCATCGGCTCCAGGAAACGATATCGCACTTCCCATACCAGTGTATCCCGGTCTTTGTAGTTAGAGTCGGTCGGCAAAGTAAATACATATTGATTATCCATCATTTCACCGGTCAGACGTACCATACGCTGCCACGGCCAGACATCGATGCTATCACCCTGCTTAGTCATTTTCGGTTTCTTATCACGCTTGGCTATCAGGTCGCCAACAAGTTCCTGTTCGTCTTTCAAGCGTTTTTTCACCTTATCATAAATTTTCGATAAAATCTCTGTGTTACGGGTATACCAAACCATGGATGAGTCAAATGCAGCTTGTGTAGTCCCGTATTTCTTGAAAACGGCGTCGATATACAATGCTTTCTTATAGTTCTCACTATAAGGCAAATTATCTCCCATAGACTTTGCCACATGATAATCATACAGCAAATTCTCCATCTTCGATTCCGAGATTACATCACTGGGTCTTTTCACTTTACACCCGGCTACCGCAAAAACGAACATGCAGATGAGACACAGATGAAACCGAAATTTATTTTTCATGATCCGTAGCTTCCTTTTTATCTTTATCCAGCGAATGATAAGACTCATTCAAATATTTACTATAAAAGAGTAACAAGGCAATGATACCGCAACTGATAGCGGCATCCGCAAAATTAAAGATCGGACTAAAGAATATAAAATGCTCTCCACCTACAAACGGCATCCATGTAGGCCAGTTTGTATCTATAATCGGAAAGTAAAACATATCCACCACTTTTCCGTAAAACCAGGTAGAATATCCACCACCTTCGGGCATGAAACTGGCAATCTGCGAATGAGTGCTTTCATTGAAAATAACTCCATAGAACACGCTATCTATGATGTTCCCCAAAGCACCGGTCAGAATAAGAGCCACACAGACGATATAACCTGTTTTGAACCCTTTCTTTATGATTTTATAGAGATACCACCCTATCAATGCTACCGCAACAATGCGGAATGTTGTCAGGAATAACTTGCCGAAGATTTCCATACCGAAAGCCATCCCGTTGTTTTCGGTAAAATAGATATAAAACCAATCAGTCACACGTATGCTTTCGTGCCAGTACATGTGAGTTTTAATCCAGACCTTGATGATCTGGTCAATAATCAATACGGAAAAGATAACGAGAAGGGCAATTCTCCCCTTCGTGAATAGTTTCTTCATGTGTTTATTATAAGTTAAACATAACGAGCTACAAGTGCCGTGCGTAAACTTTGCGCAGCTACTTGTAGCTCGTTACCTGTAGCCTACTTGCTATCTGTTATTTTTTACCACTGTTCTTTGCTTCAATGCTTAATGTAGCATGAGGAACAGCACGCAGACGTTCTGCCGGAATCAACTTTCCGGTTTCACGGCAAATGCCGTACGTTTTATTCTCAATACGTACCAAAGCAGCTTGTAATCCTTGGATAAACTTCAGCTGACGTTGTGCCAGTCGGGTCGTTTCTTCCTTGGAGAGCGTATTAGCTCCTTCTTCCAATACTTTATACGTAGGAGATGTATCGTCGGTATCATTACCGTCCAGTCCCATCAAACTTTTCTTCAACTGTTCATAGTCACGTTGTGCTAATTCCAGTTTCTCCATAATAATGGCACGGAATTCCTCGAGTTCCGCATCCGAATATCTAGTCTTTTCTGCCATAACTTTACAATTTTAAAAGGTTAATCAATATAGTATTAGTCTTTTATCACGTTCACAAACAATGAGAAGTCGTCAAACTCCAGCATTGTTCCGTCTTTCACTTCATCTACAAGTTCAAGAGATGTGCCTAAAACCTGGTTACAAATATAAGTATTATATTCATTTACCGCATCATCTGTTTGCGTATTTTTCGAGATTGTTATTTTTATTTTGTCTGTAATCTCGAAGCCGCTTGACTTACGTATATTCTGAATACGGTTCACCAGTTCACGGGCAATACCCTCGCGACGCAGTTCTTCGGTAATAGTCACTTCAAGCGCTACTGTCAGTTTGCCTTCATTGGCAACCAACCATCCCGGAATATCTTCACTAAAGATCTCGACATCTGATGCTTCAATAACAGCTTCCGCACCATCCAGGTTTAATGTATACTTTCCGTTTTTCTCCAATTCACCGATGGCTTCCTGTGACATTTCTGCAACAGCAGCAGCTACTGCTTTCATTTGCTTGCCAAATTTCGGGCCTAGCTTTTTAAAGTCACATTTCACTTTTTTCACCAATACACCGGCTGCACCATCAACGAATCTGACTTCTTTTACGTTCACTTCATTCATAATCAGGTTCTTCACAGCTTCGATATGAGCTTTCTGCTCTTCATCTACCACCGGAACCATGATACACTGTAGCGGTTGGCGTACCTTGATATTCACCTTGCGGCGCAATGCCAACACCATAGATGTAACATCCTGTGCCATTTGCATACGGGCTTCCAGTTCCTTGTCTATCATTTCTTCCTGATATTTCGGGAATTCGGCAAGATGGACAGAAACTACATTGTCGCGTCCTGTTGCTGTAATCAAGTCAGTATACAACCGGTCTGCATAGAACGGAGATACAGGAGCCATCAGTTTGGCAACTGTTTCGAGACAAGTGTACAATGTCTGATAAGCAGACAATTTATCCTGTGTAAATTCACCACCCCAGAAACGTTTACGATTCAGGCGAACATACCAGTTGGACAAATTATCATTCACAAAATCAGAGATCAAACGTCCTGCCTTTGTCGGTTCATATTCATTATAGCATGTATCTACCTCCTTTATTAATGTATTCAATACAGACAAGATCCAGCGGTCGATCTCCGGACGTTCTGCCATCGGTACATCCGCTTCTTTATACTCAAATCCGTCTACATTCGCATAAAGCGCAAAGAATGAATACGTATTATATAAGGTACCGAAGAATTTACGGCGAACCTCTTCCACTCCTTCAACGTCAAATTTCAGGTTATCCCACGGAGAAGAATTGGTAATCATGTACCAACGCAACGGGTCGGAACCATACTTTTCAATCGTAGTAAACGGATCGACAGCGTTATTCAAACGCTTGGACATCTTGTTACCGTTCTTATCGAGTACCAAACCGTTAGAGATAACAGCTTTGTAGGACACGCTATCAAATACCATGGTAGCGATAGCATGCAAGGTAAAGAACCAACCACGAGTCTGGTCTACTCCTTCTGCGATAAAGTCAGCCGGATATACCTGACGGTTATCCAACAGTTCTTTATTTTCGAACGGATAATGGATCTGCGCGTATGGCATAGCACCCGAATCGAACCATACATCAATCAAGTCTGATTCACGCTTCATCGGTTTGCCATCTTTCGATACCAATATGACGTCGTCTACATAAGGACGGTGAAGATCAATCTTATCATAATTTTCTTCCGAATATTGACCCGGCACGAAACCTTTATCCTTGTATGGATTGGATTTCATAAATCCGGCAGCTACCGATTTCTCGATTTCATTATAAAGTTCTTCTACAGATTCGATGCATATCTCATCCGTATTATCTTCTGTACGCCAGATAGGTAATGGAGTACCCCAATAACGAGAACGGCTAAGGTTCCAGTCATTCAGATTTTCCAGCCACTTGCCGAAACGGCCGGTTCCGGTAGATTCCGGTTTCCAGTTGATGGTTTTATTCAATTCCATCATTCGCTCCTTGCAAGCGGTAGAACGGATAAACCAGCTATCCAATGGATAATAAAGTACCGGTTTGTCTGTACGCCAGCAGTGCGGATAGTTGTGGACATGCTTTTCTATCTTGAAAGCCTTGTTGTCTGCTTTCATCATCATAGCAAGAGCGATATCCAACGATTCGGCAGCTTGCGCAGCTTTCTCATCGTATTTGCCATCCACCATAAATTGAGGATCATAAGCATTTTTCACCCATGCACCCTGATATTCTTTGTATTTATCTACATCAACACATTCTTTTACGAAATTCTCATCCAGCTCATTCAACAGATAGAATTTACCAGTTAAATCCACCATCGGACGAGTTTCGCCTTTCTTATTAATCATGAAAAGTGACGGGATTCCTGCAGCACGTGCCACATTCGCATCGTCTGCACCAAATGTAGGTGCAATGTGAACGATACCTGTACCATCTTCTGTAGTAACATAATCACCCGGTATCACACGGAAAGCCTTATCACTAGGCTTCCAGTTGCCATCTTCGGATACCTCAACCGGTTTCACCCAAGGGATCAACTGCTCATATTCCATACCGACAAGATCAGTACCTTTATATTCGGCAATCACTTTAAACGGTACAAGTTTATCTCCGGCTTTGTAGTCCTCCAATTTCAGATCAGCAGCTTTTGCATTGAAATGTACATTCAATAAAGCTTTTGCCAGAACAACCGTGATAGGTTCTCCGGTATAAGCGTTGTAAGACTGTACAGCCACATAGTCAATCTTCGGTCCCACACAAAGAGCCGTATTTGAAGGCAATGTCCATGGAGTAGTTGTCCAGGCGATAAAATAAGGAGTTCCCCATTCCGTCATTTCCGGTTTAGGATTCTTCATTTTAAATTGGGCAACGGCCGTTGTATCTTTTACATCCCGATAACAGCCCGGTTGATTCAACTCATGTGAGCTCAATCCTGTTCCTGCAGCCGGTGAATACGGTTGGATCGTATATCCTTTATACAACAATCCTTTTTTATGCAGTTGCTTCAATAGCCACCATAATGTCTCAATATAGCGATTATCATACGTGATATAAGGATGCTTCATATCTACCCAATATCCCATCCGATGAGTCAGGTCTTCCCACTCCTTGGTATATTTCATCACGTCTTTCCGACAAGCCGCATTGTAGTCGGCAACAGAGATTTTCTTACCAATATCTTCTTTTGTGATACCTAATGCCTTTTCTACACTTAGTTCCACAGGCAGTCCGTGCGTATCCCATCCGGCTTTACGCTTCACCTGATAACCCTTCATCGTTTTGTAGCGACAGAAAATGTCCTTAATGGTACGAGCCATTACATGGTGAATACCCGGCATACCATTAGCCGAGGGAGGTCCTTCGAAAAACACGAACGAAGGACAGCCATCACGTTCTGTCATACTCTTGGCGAAAACCTGGTTCTCGTCCCATTTCTTCAGCACATCTTTGTTCACCTGCGAAAGGTCAAACTGCGAATATTCAGTAAATCTCTTACCCATAGCTGTCTACGATTTTACTATTTACAATTTACAATTTGAGGGGTATCCCCATTTTTAAGGGTGCAAATTTACAAAAACATTTGTTTAGTTGAACAAAAAGCTAAGACTTTTAATCGGATTCGTGTGAAGTTAACGATTATAAACTGCCTACAGCCTAAACAAAACAGGTATCTCCTTGTTTTAGTGGGAAACCTAAAAGCACTTTAACTTATGAATTACGGTATTAGCATTTTATTCAGAGCAATCCCTTTGGCGATGGCTATTTTTTGCTTCGGATACGGAGCGTTCATTTATGGTTATGGAGATGACTGGAGTCGTGTTGTGGCCGGTCCTGTTGTGTTTTCACTCGGTATGATATGCATTGCACTGTTTTGCACGGCTGCCACTATCATCCGGCAAATCATACATACTTATAATAAATCGGCCAAATACATTTTGCCGGTTATAGGCTATCTGGCAGCCATCATTACTATTATTGGAGGTATCTGCATTTTCAGTAATGCCACTTCCACCTCTGCATTTGTTGCAGGACACGTTATCACCGGCGTTGGATTTATTACCACTTGTGTAGCTACCGCCGCCACCTCTTCTACCCGATTCTCTTTAATTCCGAGGAATTCAAAAGCGACAAGTAATGAAGTTCCGGAAGGAGCTTTTTCCCTTAATCAGAGACGGGCATTGGTCATTGTTGCCATCATCGTTTCGCTGATCGCATGGATATGGGCATTTGTATTATTAGGCAACAGTCATTCTCATCCTGCTTATTTTGTGGCGGGGCATGTAATGGTCGGTCTGGCATGTATTTGTACCAGTTTGATTGCGCTGGTAGCTACCATAGCACGCCAGATACGTAATGATTATTCAGAAAAAGAACGGAATAAATGGCCGAAACTGGTTTTATTAATGGGATCTATCTCTTTTGTATGGGGATTATTCGTGATTTTGGCAGATTCCGGAAGTGCAAACGGTACCACCGGATATATTATGCTCGGGTTGGGGTTGGTATGTTACAGTATTTCCAGCAAAGTAATCCTGCTGGCTAAGATATGGAGGCAAGAGTTCAAATTAGCCAACCGTATTCCTATGATTCCGGTATTAACGGCATTGGCTTGTCTGTTCCTGGCGGCTTTTGTATTCGAGCTTGCTACTATACATGCTGATTATTTCATTCCGGCACGTGTTTTGGTAGGTCTCGGAGCTATTTGCTTTACGCTGTTTTCTATCGTTAGTATATTGGAGAGTGGCACGTCTTCCAAATAAAAAAGTATTCTATAAAAAGGGCGTCACTATATGCCCCGGATAGTGACGCTATCCAAGGCATATAGTGACGCTATCCGGACAGCATAGCGTCACTCTTTTTATTTCTTGTATCTCACCTCATACAGGTCATTCCTGCGGTCTTTCAAGTTGCGTACACTACCATAAGTATGCAGCTCGTTCAGCAAATCCAGGTCAACATCCGATACCAAAATCATTTCGGTGTTAGGAGTTGCCTCTGCCCTCTTTCCGTCTGTTGGAAAAGCAAAGTCGCATGGGGTAAATACCCCCGATTGAGCATATTGAATATCCATATTGTGCACACGGGGAAGATTTCCGACACTTCCGGCAATGACCACAAAACATTCATTCTCGATGGCACGTGCCTGCGCACAGACACGAACACGGGAATAGGCATTCTGGGTATCTGTCAGGAAAGGAACAAATAATATCTGCATCCCCTGATCTGCCATCAGGCGAGAAAGTTCGGGGAACTCGACATCATAGCAGATCAAAACTCCAATCTTTGCACAGTCCGTGTCAAAAGTATTCAGAAGTTTGCCACCATTAAGTCCCCAGCTTTTTATTTCATCGGGAGTGACGTGTAATTTTTCATACATTTCGTAGGTTCCATCCCGCCGACAAAGGAAACCTACATTATAAAGTAGCCCATCCTCTTTTACGTATGGCATACTCCCGGTTATAATGTTAATATTATAGCTAATAGCCAGATTCATAAACCGTTCCCGAATTTCATCCGTATATTTCGCCAATCCGCGAATGGCTTGCGATTCCCCCTTATCGTTATACTTCGACATCAAAGGAGCATTGAAATATTCCGGGAAAAGAACAAAATCACTTTTATAATCAGATACTGCGTCCACAAAGAATTCTACTTGTTCGAACAGGTCATCCAACGTTTTATAACTACGCATCTGCCATTGCACCAGTCCTACACGAACCGTAGTTTTAGGGCTGATATATTCCTGTGTAGGTGGCTGATAATAGATATTATCCCACTGCAGCAAACAAGCATAATGTTTTGATTCTTCATCATTTGGCAGATAATTAGTCATTACCTTACGAACGTGAAAATCATTCGACAACTGGAAAGTAAGTACCGGATCATAAATCTCGCGTTGACGTACCCGTTCTATATATTCTTTCGGACGCATTTTGTCAGCATATTTATGATAATTCGGGATACGTCCGCCAAACATGATCGCTTTCAGATTCAATGTTTCGCAAAGCTCCTTACGATATTCATACATACGACGTGCGAGACGCAAACCGCGATAGCCCGGGTGGATGAATACTTCAATGCCATACAGGATATTTCCTTTGGGATTATGTGTATTGAATGTTTCCTTACCCGTAACCTGTGCATACGTATGGTCGTTCTTTACTTTATCATAATCAACAATAATAGAAAGAGCACAACCAACTATTTTATCGTCAACGACTGTGACGATCTGACCCTCCGGAAAGATTTTAATCAACTTCTGAATCTGCTCACGAGTCCAAAACACATCGCTACCGTCAGAATAAACGCGGGTAAACGATTGGGATAGTTGTACATAATCTTCTATTTGCAGATTGCGTATCTGCACTTTATTAATTTTTATCGGATGTTGTTCCATAACAATACGTGTTTTATAAAAGATAGTGCAAAGGTATAGTTAATCCTTTAATTGTGTTTTGAAACCAAGAAAAATTAATAATAGTATTTTATGTAAATTGAGTTATTCAATTCAAACTTATATACTTTGACATTACTCTAACTCTAATATTTCTTTTACTTCACCTTCTCCTACGTGCTTTCGTCCTTCTCCAAAGGTAAACTTAGTGCCTTCAGAAAAATTATCTCCTAAAGCTCTTCTAATAAGAAAAGCTATTTCAACTACCCCCTCATCTCCGGGATAAAAAGCCTCCCTATCAAGCAAAGTTATTTGACCAGAAGTTTTCGTCTCCTCAATAAAATCAAATAAAGGTCGATACCCACTATAAAATGGGGTTCTACGACCATCCTTATATAACCTTATACTAGCTATAATTCTAATCATAATAGTAACAATATCATTGCTGTCCCATTAAAATCTAAAATAGCTCTTTGAAATATTTGAAATTTAGTTAGTTACAGCGTTTTTTCGATTAAACGGATTTCAATTTGCATTTTTGCATCTCTGAAAGGAGATTTGCAAATGCATAAAGAAAAATACGTTTTCTCTCAACTAGTGTCATTCTTAGATAGGAATAAGTTCAACTACATTGTGCGCAAGTATGATGGCGACAAATATGTGAAGCACTTCACCTGCTGGAATCAGCTACTTGCTTTGATGTTTGGTCAACTTTCTAATCGTGAAAGTTTGCGAGATTTGATAGTTGCTCTTGAAGCTCATCATTCCAAATGTTATCATTTAGGGATGGGTAAAAACGTATCAAAGTCATCGTTGGCAAGAGCAAATCAAGATAGAGACTATCATATCTTTGAAGAATACGCTTACTACCTAGTTAGCGAAGCACGGCAAAAGCGTGTTAATCATATTTTCAAACTTGGCGGTAACGTTTATGCTTTTGATTCGACAACTATCGACCTGTGTCTTTCAGTCTTTTGGTGGGCTAAATTCCGCAAGAAGAAAGGAGGTATCAAAGTGCATACATTATATGATGTAGAAACACAGATCCCTGCATTTTTTCATATCACGGAAGCATCCGTACATGATTCTAAAGCTATGATTGAAATACCTTATGAACCAGGTTCTTATTACATCTTTGACCGCGGATACAACAACTTCAAGATGCTGAATAGGATTCATCTGATTGAAGCCTACTTCGTTGTCAGAGCAAAAAAGAACCTTCAATGCAAATTCATCAAATGGAAACGCAGACTGCCTAAGAATGTGCTTTCAGATGCGAGTGTTCTTCTGACTGGATTCTATCCTAAACAATACTATCCAGAGCCTATTAGACTTGTTAAATATTGGGATGAGGAACAAGAAAGAGAGTTCATATTCATAACCAATGCCATGCATATATCTGCGCTTCAAGTGGCTGAACTTTATAAAAACCGCTGGCAGGTAGAGCTGTTTTTCAAATGGCTCAAGCAGCATCTTAGAATCAAAAGATTTTGGGGTACTACAGAGAATGCCGTTCGAATACAGATATATGCTGCAATATGCACTTACTGTTTGGTGGCAATCATTCAACACGATATGCAACTGGATAGAAGTACATATGAAGTGCTACAAATATTGAGCATCTCATTGACTGATAAAACTCATCTGAAAGACCTTTTTGACAAAACTAAATTTCAAAATGACAAAGAACGATTCGGACCAAATGGGCCAAGTTTATTTAATTTTTAATTTGTCCCAATTTTAATGGGACACTAGTGTAACAATATAAAAAATAATCAACTAATTTGTGAGAATAAAGAATGGCGGACAATGTTAGCTATAAGTATATTCATCAAAGTTATTCTAATAAATTGAAAAACAAAAAAAATCAAATAGATATTTTCTAACATCAATTCATTTAATAGTCAAAAGGAATAATCGAACGATAATATCTTTTACACAAATATATATTTTATTGTATTATCTATTTTATGTATTCTTTTTCTGCAAATTCCAAAGGTGAAGAAGCACTCCTTCACCCACAAAATTCTTATTTACTGGTAATTCAGAAGAAAAATGAAGGAGTAGATTAAATAAATGTTTCTTATATATAGAGAATACAGCTTAAGCAGAAAGAAAAAAAGCAGCGTTTTAAGAGAAGGAAAGCGGCGCTTTAAGTAGGCTAAAGCATTGCTTTAGCTGCGGAAAATAGCTGCTTTTATTTGATTCTACTTCTTCTATCCACTTCTCTCTAATCTGGAAAATTTCAAAGATAAAACAATTAGATTTTCCAAAGAAATATTTTTTAAGCCAGAAACGGATATGAGAAATCATTGTAATAATCATGTCTTTTATTACATTGATATTTCGAAGTCAATATGCTCAAGACAGAATCAACTTTTGAATCATTTTCATATAGGATGAGCATATAAATACTATCTTTGCGAATATCAATCATGATAAAAGAGTACCCCAAAAGATAAAGAAAAGATATGAATTCCAACAAATTCTCCTATCAAGGACAAATCGAGACTATTCTTCATTATCTAAATTCCATGATACAAAAGAATTGGACAGGTAAAACTGCTGATGAGTTCAATCGTTTGATGTCTATACCAGAATTAGCTAAAATAGCATGCATGTCTGCTCGCAATCTTCAGCTGATGTTTAAAGCTTACACTAGCGAAACAATACATCAATATATCATTCGCACACGTATGGAATACGCCCAGCAATTACTCAAAGATAATAAAAAAAGTATAGCTGAAATATATGAATATATTGGATTTGCTAACCAGTCAGCTTTAAATAATACACTTCAAAAAAAATACAATCTCACTCCTCGAGAACTACAAAAGAAACTATTGGAAACAAGTCATACTTATCCTTCATGTATTTCTCCTTACCGCATAGTGGAATCAGAAACAATACCTGTCTTATTTTTATCTTATATTGGCAATTATGACACTTGTAGCACAGTTGCTTTTGAGACATACACTTGGGATTGCCTATATAAATATGCTAAAGAAAACTCTTTATTACCAGATAAGGAAGATTATTGGGGGATAGCTTATGATGATACAGACATTACCTCATTAGAAAAATGCCGTTTTTACGCTTGTATAGCCATTCAAAAAAGAGTAGGATCCAATCCTCCTCTTACTAATCCAATAAAACATATGGATTTACCTCAAGGTACATACGCAGTTTATATTCATCAAGGAGATTATGCATTGTTAGATGCCTTCTATGAGATAATATTGAAACAATTACCGCAATCATATTGCTTAGGAGAAACTCCAATCTTGGAACATTACTTGAACTCTCCCGCTGACACAGATGTGAAAGAGCTTCTTACTGAAGTTTGGATTCCAATCATTAAATAATTTTGTATAAGGGTGAAATATCACTCTTATACAAAATTAGTAACTATCATGCCTGATATACACTCTTTATCAAAGACTTAGGACAATACCCGAGGATATCAATAGAAATCTTTTCGGCTTCCTCTTTTGATATATTTTCATTAATAATATAGTGCTTAAAAACATTTTCCTTTTCTTTATATGCATAAGATGAAAGCAGCGGCCCTGCTATTGTTCGCAATTGCGAGTCTCTAAAATCATCACTTTGATTTCTGCCTAAACCAACACGTGTAGAATGTAAAATAATTGATTTATTTTCTCTATCACGACAATCTTCAACAGCTTCTTTTAAAACAAATTCTTCCTCCAAAGTATTATAATCTAAATTCTTATCCTCAACAATGAATTTTAAAACATTATTTGGTCCGAATTTTATTGTGCCATCATCAAACTGCGCACTTCTTATCAAGATACCATAATATATATCAGTACTATCAGATAAGCAAAGATCAATACCTCCTCTGGTGCCACCTTTAATTTTTGAATTCTTCGTCATGCCTGTACGATGAACATAAAATTTTCCATAATTATTCTTTTGCAGTTCATTTCCATGCACAAACCCATCATTAAACTTTGGGTGCTTA
>OMDD01000596.1_pt1 | contig 17695 bp, 5 predicted proteins | sample 1674331 | NCBI WGS metagenome assembly OMDD01 (sample SAMEA103958164, study PRJEB25191) | human gut metagenome | biome: human-associated habitat [ENVO:00009003]; feature: intestine environment [ENVO:2100002]; material: feces | place: Germany | collected 2013/2015
TTTGTAACTTTTTGTGGATTTATTTAACCCCATCCAATGTTATTGATTCTTAAAAAAATACAAAAAGAGTATCCCGAGGAAGCAATCTCGCCGGATACTCTTTTATCGTTCTGTCATTATTTCATATTTGCTTTTACAGCATCTGTCAGATCGATGCCGCCATAAATAACGTCTCTTGCATTGATGACCAAATCTACGCCTTTATCTTTAGCCGCTTTCTCCACAGCCGCCCGGAATTTTGCCTGGATGGGAGCCATGACTTCATTTTCCTTTTGTGCCAGCTGCTGGTTCAGTTTCTGTCCGAGTGCCTGTTTATCCTTATCTGACATATCTTTAGATTGTTCATTGAACTGATTCTGTAATTTCTGCTGTTCAGAAACCACAGTCTTCCCTGCCTGCATAAAAGCCGGCGTGGAAGACAGGACATCCTCCACATTGACATAACCGGACGCTGCGTCAGCCTGCGCCATCATTCCAAGAGAAGCAGCTGCCATCATCATAGAAATAAGAACCTTTTTCATATGTAAACCTCTTTTCCAAAATAAAATACACGTCTCTTTCACTCTTTATTTCTTCCAGAGCTTTTCCATGATTGTCGGATACACCGCATTTAAATGCCCCTGGATCTGGTTCAGGATCGCCACAACGAGCGGCGCATCAAAATGATCAAGTCCCGCAGGGATGCAGCAGGTCAGCAGCACGTTGCCGGCTTCATCCACACTGTATTTCAGCATACGGTACTGGTCATTCAACGCATTCAGCTCTTCACAAACGGTCGCCTTTTTCTCTTTTGTTACAATCGCTGCCGCCACCTGTACCTGGATGATCGTGTAAACACTGTCATCAAACAAAATCATGAAAGGAAGGTTCTGTCCGGCTACAGGAAGGTTACTGCGGAAAGCCTGGGAATGCACGTCATCCTTAAAATCCTGAATACCGAACCCGCTGATTTTCGCATCTTCCAGATGCTTCTTAAACAAAGCTACCTTTTCAATCCCCACCTTTACTTCCGGCACTGCTGTTTCCGCTTTTACCGTATTCTTATTCTCCGCCATTTTGTACGCTCCATTTCTCTGGTCACGCCAGAACTCAAACAATAATTCTGTGATATCCCTGTACACTTTTTCTTTTTCTTTCAAAGGAAGATTCCAGTCATTTGCCACATGGGCTTTAAAACGCAATAATTTGATTTCTTTCAGTAAATTCAGATATAACTGTTTGCTGACAGGAACAACATTGCCTTTTACCGCTTCCACCCGTTTAATCTCATCCTTTAGTTTGATCATGAATGATCTCTCCGATTTTTAAATACATTTGCTGATTATTTACTATCCTGCCGGCATTTGGGATAAATAAAAATCTGCGGGACAAGCCAGACAGTTACCGAATGTACAAGTATCTACTGCCCCCTATCCTGCAGGTCATTAGAAAGTTGAAAACAAGCGGCATCCGACTGGGGTTTCTCACCCTTCACGGCTGTAAAACAGTTCCGGATTTCCACCGGATTCTCCACAAAAGCCTTTCGACTTTGTCTTCTCTCTGAAATTGTTCTAAACAAAGGTTGTTCAGATATTATTATATTACCATAAGACATATACCATTTGCAAATTATTTTACTTTTTCTTTTCCTCTTATGGTAATTTTATTTTCATTATTTTTAAGCTTTCTTTCATCTTGGATGCCAAGGGACGATAAATCCCTGCTGGGATTCCGACCGCTTTTTGCCTACTGGTAAAGTATCACTCATGTCAAAACGTCATCCGGAACGCCAGCAAAGAATCCATTACCATCACACTGAAGCCGGTAAGACGTCATAAAAGTAAATAGATTCTTCGCTCAGTGTCATATTGCTGCTTCCCATCTTTCTCACAAGATATCCTTACCCCTGCTCAGAATGACGACGGATGGTAAGACGTCATCCGCAGCGTCGGTGAAGGATCTATTGCCGTGATGAGGAAGCCGGTAAGGCGTCATCAGAATAATAGATTCTTCACTTAATGTCATGTTGCCGTTTACCTGCTTTCTCACACAGCATTCTTGCCTCCGTTCTAATGACGGGGTACGGAAGTCGTCATAATGACAGAAAACGTTAAGCGTTATAATGACGAGAAACGAAAGACGTCATCCTGAACGCAAGCGAAGGATCTATTACCGTGATGGAGAAAAAGATAAACTGAAAAGGACTGCCTTCCCATACCCGGAAAGGCGGTCCTTTCGTTTCTTCTTATTCAGTTCTCATAGCAAAGTTTTGTTCCATTCCCCTTTCGAAAGCGTTCATCATCCTTAGAAGCTGAAGCGGATGCCTGCGTCTATTCTCCACTTGCTCGAAACGTCAGCCCCGAAGTTTCTTGTGTAGGTTCCGTACAGATAGGTGTTCCTGTTCACCAGCCAGCTTCCTCCTACTTCTACGTCTACCCAGCTGTCTTTCAGGTCTACTTCTGTCCCGCTCGTCGGTTCGTTTTCCGCACTGAAGATGCTCTTCACTTTCCCTCCGAATTCATGGGCCAGCGCTATCTTCGCAAACAGGTTGCTTCTTTCTGTCTCTTTTCCTATCCCCAGTCCGATTCTCCCTATCACGCTGTTTATTCCGTCCTGGTGGATGTGCATTTTCTTCCCCCCTGCATAGTCGCTTACGGCGTCATAGTCTTTTCCTCCTAAGTGCCCTGCGGTGAGTTCAATGCTCGGGTCTATGTAGAAGCCGTTTTCTTTCTTCATCCGCTTCCCGTATTCCATGCTCAGCGACAGGCCGTTTGTCCTGTACTTCCCTTCCAGGCGGTGGTTCATTTCGTTGTATACGGTGTAGTCATTCTTTACTTTGCTTCCTCTCAGGATGACGTCTATGTACTGTCCATCTTCTTTCTGCATGGTTCCGTACAGGGCAAGGCTTGCCAGTTTTTCTTTTCCTGTCCCGTTCGCGTAGATGTCTTTTCCTGTTCCGTAGTCCAAGGCCGCCCCGATTGTCCAGTTTCCTTTTTTCTTGTCGTAGCCTACCTGGGCTATGTCATAGGTTTGTTTGAGGTAGGTGTTCTGTTTGTCCAGTTTGTTCTTTCCGCCCAGGTATCTGGCCCAGATGCCGTTTTCTTCTTTGGCCAGTCTTATGTCTCCCATTCTTCTTTGCAGGTCGTTATTGTTCGTCCTCCACAGAAGGATGGTGGATGCCATGGCTGTTTTGGCGCCTTTCATCATCTGAGTTTCTTTGCTTCCATAAATAATAGGAGGCTTCGGCTTGGGATTAGGATTAGGATTAGGATTGGGATTGGGATTGGGATTCGGACTTGGGTTTATTTCTTTTGCATATCCTTGTCCACTTGCTTCATGGAAATCCATGTCCGCCATCTTCAACGTCGCAGAGGATGCTGTCAACCCTTCCGCAATCGTCGCCTGCCCTTTCAGGTTCTTTTCTCCGTTTTTGTAGGCTTCATAGTACAGTTTGCCTGCCAGGGTATTCAATACATTGTACACCTGCTTATCGTCAGTCATCGTAATTCCGCTGTTATCCGTCACCATGGTAACTGATGAATTTTTCGCAGCTTCTTTTATGTGTACATCTCCTGTCTTATAATCTTCCGCCTTCGTACCCGCGTTCTCATGTTCATAGACCAGCTTCATGTTTCCTTCGTATTTATCGATGGTCAGTTTATGCGGATCATTCTGCAGCAGTATGCCTTTGTCCGCGCGCAGGCTTGTTACATGGCTGTCAATAGATTCTCCCTTACCACGGTTCTTGTAGTTGAAATCCGCGCCTTTCTTGTGATAGTATCCTACTCCTACCTGCTTGTGTTCCCAGACTGCTCCATTTGCCAGCACCATAGATACTTTTCCGGGTATCTTTCCCCATTTTTGCGTATCCGGATTGATTCCCGATATATCCGTGGTTACCAGACCCTTCAAGAAGGAGTCTTTATTGTTCAGTCCCAGCATGACATGACCGCCGCTTTCAGCACTGACATCCCCGGTAATCTTTACCGGACGGGTCGCAGAAGTAGCTTCTACCTTATTCTCATCATTCAGCTTTGCATTGACGAGTATCGAGCCGCCTGTATAAGCAGCCAAGGATGCGACATCTGTTCCTCTGATTGTTCCTCCTCCGATAGATACTTTTGCCCCGTGAGACTCAACAGCTCTCCACATCTTGGAGTCAATATCCACAAGTCCTTTAATGTCTACGAGCGCGCTTCCATTATGTTTCTGCGCTTCAATAGCGCCGAAATCTTCTCCCGTGTCTTTTACACGGATTTTTACTGCATGTGCCGGATCATCATCATTTTCTATGATTAACTTTGCATGGCCGCTTCCGCTTTTCCATCTTTCGTCACCGCGTACCCCTGCTACCAGGATTCCTCGTCCGTAAAGGCTTCCCTTCGGATCGGATTCGATGTACATTCCGTTGACATTCTTGATTGTTAATGTACCGCTGTAGACGGTAATTGCATTGGGGTTTTTCTTCGGCAGGCGCTCCGTAATGGATTTCAGTTCCAGCCTGTGTCCGGTCATGTCGATATCCCCGACCACATCACCGTTCCAGTAGATATTTCCGAACTTATTATCGTTTACTGTTGTTACAGGATCATCTTCCGCATGGGTTACCAGTGACAAGTCATGATCAAATTTATAGTGGCCTTTCCCATCATAAACTCCCGCTTTAGACCAGAAATCCCGCGCTTCTTCAGCAAAATAGTTCGCTTCCACGATTTGATGGCGTACCGGATTAACCAGTGGCGGCGGCGTGGGTTTTCCCTCTACATATCCCTGTCCGTTTTCTTTCTTGAAGAGCATGTCTTTCATTTCCAAGGTTTTGGAGGATGAGGTCAGTCCTTCGGCTATTGTCGCCTGTCCGGTCAGTTTTCCTTCTCCGGTCTTGTAGGCATCGTAATACAGTTTTCCTGCCAGAGCATTCAGTACTTCATATACCTGGGCTTCATCAGTCATGGTAATTCCGCTATTATCCGTGACCACGGTAATGCGTGACCCTTCTGCCGCAGATCCGATGTGTACATCTCCCGACTTGTAATCTTCCGCCTTCGTGCCCGCGTTCTCATGCTTATAGAACAGTTTCATATTTCCCTTGTAGTTCTCAATGGTTATCGGTTTCTCATTTTTCTGGTAAATGTTGCCGCCATCAGCCTCAAGGTTTTTGATTTTACTTTCTTTAATGCTGTCTGTTCGGGCTCCTTTTCCTTCATGGTACCAGGAGGCTCCGTCAGAAAGCATCATGTACGTTTGACCAGCTGTTCCGGCATCTGTTCCTATCAACCCTTTTATGTAGGACCCGTCCGTATTCAGAACCAGTCCCAATCTTCCTTTCTGAGCAAGTACATTCCCTTCTATCTGTACATCATGTTTGACTGCTCCTGCCGTAAGAACATTTCTGTCCGACAAATTGCCGTTGATCTGGATTTTACCGTCATTATTTATCTTCAAACTGGACGCCTTATCCCCTTTGGCTATTATTTTCCCGCCGCCGATTGACACATCGCCCTTATTTGCCTGAATTACGCTGACATCATCATTCTCAACATCTACCAAACCTTTTATAACAAGCTTTGCACTTCCGCCATCCTTTACGCTCCTGCCGTCCACAAGTATAGCTGCGTCTTTTTCCGCTGCCGTATTACGTATCTTCACAGCATGTTCCGCTTGATTATCATTAGATATAGTGAGGCTCGCTCCATTTCTGCCCTGTCCCCAGACATAAATACCGCTCTTTGCATTTTTATCGCCATGTATGTCAATATCTATACCTGCCGCGTTCTTTATTTCCAGATCACCGCCATGTGACAAAATTCCCGACGCATAATGCCTTAAATGATTTGCCTCAGAAATCAAGGTCAGCTTATGTCCGTTCATATCAATAAAGCCATCCGCTGTATAATCCGGATCTCCCCATATGATATTTGCTACATTGGCACCTTGATTTCCCCCGTATGTCAGAGTCTTGGGATTTGATAAATCAACCTTGATCGTGGTATCGGACTTCAGGACATAACGATGATCATCATCCTCACCATCTTTATACCCGTTATTCATCCAATACATATTCCCCGATCCCAGACCATCTTCAACAATCTGTTCACTTACATCCAGATTTGCCGGCGGCACGGGTTTATCTTCTACATACCCCTGTCCGTTTTCTTTTTTGAACAGCAGGTCTCTCATTTGTAATGTTTTAGATGACGCCGTCAGTCCTTCGGCTATCTCTGCCTGTCCCGCCAGCTTCTTTTCTCCGTTTTTATAAGCATCGTAATACAGTTTTCCCGCCAAAGCATTTAAAGCCTTATACACTTGGTCTTTATCTGTATCAACAATTCCTTTATTATCTGTAACTACTGTAATGCGTGATCCTTCTGCCGCGGATCCGATATGGGTGTCTCCCGCCTTGTAGTCTTCCGCCGCCATGCCTGCATTCTCATGGGCGTAGATCAGTTTCATGTTCCCTGCATAGGTCTCGATACGGATCGGATTTTCGTCTTTCTGGAATATGACTCCTGCTTCTTCTTTGCTCTTCCCTCCCTGGAGGTAGTATACTTTGCTTCCTTTGAATCCTTCCGGTGTCATTCCATAGGCTTCATTGATCCAGGTCGCACCGTTTTTCATAAACAGGCTCAGTTGTCCTTCGAATCCGTCCGCATTGTTCTGTCTGGTGTGGGTGTCAACGGCCAGACCTCTCCACAGGGAATCTCCTGTCCCCAGCCCGAGGTATATCTGGCTGTATTTCTGCGGTTCGGACGGATTTACGGCTCCGTTAAGGACTCCTACATTCCCTTCAATGGTTACTTTCTTTGTCCCTGCTTCTATCTCATCTTCATCTACATTGAAATCTATTTTTCCGCTTTCCGCCGCCAGTGCATAGTGTGCTGCATCATCATTGTTCTCGATGGAAACGGTGCCGCCTCCTTTGACCACGACGGTTGAGCCGCCTCCATTGGCCAGGATGCCTGTTCCTTTTACTTTCAAGTCCACATCGCCGTCAATGGTGATATGACCTCCTTTTTGGATGGCATAATTGGATCCCGCATAGATTCCGGCTGTGCTGTAATGGGCATAGGCGCCTCCCGGATTGGCTGTATTCTCTACGCCCCATGTTCCGCCTTCTCCTTTAATGGTCATATTCCCATGGATATCCAGGCTGGAATTTCCTGCCGCATAGGCACCTAATGCACAGCCTTTGCCTTTTGACTGTATGGTTACGTCTCCGGTGATGTCTGTTTTATAAGCATTCTGTTTGTTTCCGTTTTGAAGGTGGATACCTTCGGAACGGCCGCTCTTATTTCCCGCTTTCACCACCAATTCTTTGGCCGTTATGCTGAGGTTGTCTTTAGAATTCTGCTGCACGGTGGAAACGGTACCGTTCTGGTCTCCGGCAGAGGTAAATGCCAGTCTCTTCCCTTCTGCTTTAATGACTACCGGCTTTTCACTGCTGACCATCGGTTGTCCGTCGGTCATCTGCAGGTCGGTATTTTCTTTGAAGAGATAGGTTCCGTCTGCCTGGCGTATTTTCTTTTCCGCATAGTACTTATCTTTGCCTGCATCCCCTGTAATCGGACTCAGTTCGGCTGCCGGCTGAGCGGTAACTTTTACATCTTCACTCTTTACGGTACCCTGCCCCTTATCTTGAGTAAAAGTAATATTGCCAAATCCAAGTTCCGCTGATGAAGCTGTCAATCCTTCCGCTATGACCGCCTTCCCCTTCAAATTACGCTCATCTGTGACATAACTGGAATAATACACCTTCCCCGCAAGAGCATTCAAAGCCTGAGAGACTTTTTCCTTATTCCCCATATCCAAACCGCTATTGCCCGTAACAACGGTCAGAAAAGAATTCCGCCCTGCCTTATCAATGATAAAATCCCCAGCTGTATAATCTTCAATTTTCGTTCCATCATTCTGGTGATCATATATCAGTTTCGCATTTCCGCGGAAATCATCTATTTGTATCTTACGCTTATCTTTCTGAATAATAACCCCGCCATCGGCATTTAAACGCGTCAAATGACTGTCTCCGACATCTATTCTCCCGTTTTTATCTCTGCCGGTTCCATATTTTTCATGTTCCCATGTCGCGCCGTTTTTTAATGCAAGAAATCCTTTGCTTCCTGTCAGCACCCACTCGTTATACGGCCATGTGTGCAAATCTGTTGTAAATAACCCTTTCAATACAGATTGAGAATTTCCAAGCCCAATAAAAACACTCGAATTCTGTTTTGATCGTATGTCCCCCAGAACTTGTACATTTCTTTCGGGATGGGCTACCGTAACATTCCCTTCAGTGTCCACACCTGCGTTCATGTAAAATTTACTCTTAGCATTGACAGAAACCGCTGCTTCGCCTTTGGAGTCAATTTTCCCTCCGCCGACAGCCGCCTCACCCCTATCAACAACTATACCGGAAGGCGCTTCTATATCGACGTCTCCGTCTACGGTAAGACGAGCCGCTCCGGGAGTGCTTTGAAGATAGATTCCTTTCCCCTCAGACCGTATCTTAACCGCATGGTCAGCACTTCCTCCATTTCTAATCCATAAATTGGAATTAGCTGCTTCATCATCAGACCGTTCCGCAAACAAGTATATGCCATAATCAACACCGCTGACAGACAAACTTCCCAGATTTTTCATCGTCAGATTGCCGCTGCGCACAAATAACCCGGCGGATCCTCTGCCACCCCATTGGAAAGATCCTCCGATTCTATGTAAATCACCTTTCCCTGCACGCAGGGACAAATCATGCCCATTCATGTTGACAGTTCCGGTTTTGCTGCTTCCCCAGACCAAAGCGCCAAAAGCATAAAGTTGATCCATAATACCCGGATCTGTCTTATGAAAAACAAGACTTCCCTTGCTCAATTCGGTTGATATAATGGTATTTTTATTAAATGTATAATCAGAACCGTTTCGGATGCCTTTTCCCGACCAAAAATCCTGCTCTGCTTTCGCACCATCCCAATCGGCTTCAGCAATCTGATGATCCTTATATTCTTCGCCCGATGTTTCCGCATTTATCTGGGAAGGCAAGATAAACAATCCCGACAAGAGACTCAGGAGCACTGCTCTCTTTAAATGACACGGCCAAGTTTTACTTATTCTGGATCTCATTATTTCTCCTCTTTTCTGTACATACTGAAAATAAAACATAAACATGCATAACATACTTACAGTAGATCATTCATATAATCGAAAACACAAAACCGCTTTCATGATTGGCAACACAATTCAGACAAAACACATTCCATATCATCTTTTATAAACACAGAGGAGGTCTGCCGACAACAAACCGGCAGGCCTTCTGTTTTCCTAATATTGATATTATTTCGCTTTCCTGTCTATTTACAAAAGATTATTCTGTCCATATCAGAAGCTGAAGCGGATGCCTGCGTCTATTCTCCACTTGCTCGAAACGTCAGCCCCGAAGTTTCTTGTGTAGGTTCCGTACAGATAGGTGTTCCTGTTCACCAGCCAGCTTCCTCCTACTTCTACGTCTACCCAGCTGTCTTTCAGGTCTACTTCTGTCCCGCTCGTCGGTTCGTTTTCCGCACTGAAGATGCTCTTCACTTTCCCTCCGAATTCATGGGCCAGCGCTATCTTCGCAAACAGGTTGCTTCTTTCTGTCTCTTTTCCTATCCCCAGTCCGATTCTCCCTATCACGCTGTTTATTCCGTCCTGGTGGATGTGCATTTTCTTCCCCCCTGCATAGTCGCTTACGGCGTCATAGTCTTTTCCTCCTAAGTGCCCTGCGGTGAGTTCAATGCTCGGGTCTATGTAGAAGCCGTTTTCTTTCTTCATCCGCTTCCCGTATTCCATGCTCAGCGACAGGCCGTTTGTCCTGTACTTCCCTTCCAGGCGGTGGTTCATTTCGTTGTATACGGTGTAGTCATTCTTTACTTTGCTTCCTCTCAGGATGACGTCTATGTACTGTCCATCTTCTTTCTGCATGGTTCCGTACAGGGCAAGGCTTGCCAGTTTTTCTTTTCCTGTCCCGTTCGCGTAGATGTCTTTTCCTGTTCCGTAGTCCAAGGCCGCCCCGATTGTCCAGTTTCCTTTTTTCTTGTCGTAGCCTACCTGGGCTATGTCATAGGTTTGTTTGAGGTAGGTGTTCTGTTTGTCCAGTTTGTTCTTTCCGCCCAGGTATCTGGCCCAGATGCCGTTTTCTTCTTTGGCCAGTCTTATGTCTCCCATTCTTCTTTGCAGGTCGTTATTGTTCGTCCTCCACAGAAGGATGGTGGATGCCATGGCTGTTTTGGCGCCTTTCATCATCTGAGTTTCTTTGCTTCCATAAATAATAGGAGGCTTCGGCTTGGGATTAGGATTAGGATTAGGATTGGGATTGGGATTGGGATTCGGACTTGGGTTTATTTCTTTTGCATATCCTTGTCCACTTGCTTCATGGAAATCCATGTCCGCCATCTTCAACGTCGCAGAGGATGCTGTCAACCCTTCCGCAATCGTCGCCTGCCCTTTCAGGTTCTTTTCTCCGTTTTTGTAGGCTTCATAGTACAGTTTGCCTGCCAGGGTATTCAATACATTGTACACCTGCTTATCGTCAGTCATCGTAATTCCGCTGTTATCCGTCACCATGGTAACTGATGAATTTTTCGCAGCTTCTTTTATGTGTACATCTCCTGTCTTATAATCTTCCGCCTTCGTACCCGCGTTCTCATGTTCATAGACCAGCTTCATGTTTCCTTCGTATTTATCGATGGTCAGTTTATGCGGATCATTCTGCAGCAGTATGCCTTTGTCCGCGCGCAGGCTTGTTACATGGCTGTCAATAGATTCTCCCTTACCACGGTTCTTGTAGTTGAAATCCGCGCCTTTCTTGTGATAGTATCCTACTCCTACCTGCTTGTGTTCCCAGACTGCTCCATTTGCCAGCACCATAGATACTTTTCCGGGTATCTTTCCCCATTTTTGCGTATCCGGATTGATTCCCGATATATCCGTGGTTACCAGACCCTTCAAGAAGGAGTCTTTATTGTTCAGTCCCAGCATGACATGACCGCCGCTTTCAGCACTGACATCCCCGGTAATCTTTACCGGACGGGTCGCAGAAGTAGCTTCTACCTTATTCTCATCATTCAGCTTTGCATTGACGAGTATCGAGCCGCCTGTATAAGCAGCCAAGGATGCGACATCTGTTCCTCTGATTGTTCCTCCTCCGATAGATACTTTTGCCCCGTGAGACTCAACAGCTCTCCACATCTTGGAGTCAATATCCACAAGTCCTTTAATGTCTACGAGCGCGCTTCCATTATGTTTCTGCGCTTCAATAGCGCCGAAATCTTCTCCCGTGTCTTTTACACGGATTTTTACTGCATGTGCCGGATCATCATCATTTTCTATGATTAACTTTGCATGGCCGCTTCCGCTTTTCCATCTTTCGTCACCGCGTACCCCTGCTACCAGGATTCCTCGTCCGTAAAGGCTTCCCTTCGGATCGGATTCGATGTACATTCCGTTGACATTCTTGATTGTTAATGTACCGCTGTAGACGGTAATTGCATTGGGGTTTTTCTTCGGCAGGCGCTCCGTAATGGATTTCAGTTCCAGCCTGTGTCCGGTCATGTCGATATCCCCGACCACATCACCGTTCCAGTAGATATTTCCGAACTTATTATCGTTTACTGTTGTTACAGGATCATCTTCCGCATGGGTTACCAGTGACAAGTCATGATCAAATTTATAGTGGCCTTTCCCATCATAAACTCCCGCTTTAGACCAGAAATCCCGCGCTTCTTCAGCAAAATAGTTCGCTTCCACGATTTGATGGCGTACCGGATTAACCAGTGGCGGCGGCGTGGGTTTTCCCTCTACATATCCCTGTCCGTTTTCTTTCTTGAAGAGCATGTCTTTCATTTCCAAGGTTTTGGAGGATGAGGTCAGTCCTTCGGCTATTGTCGCCTGTCCGGTCAGTTTTCCTTCTCCGGTCTTGTAGGCATCGTAATACAGTTTTCCTGCCAGAGCATTCAGTACTTCATATACCTGGGCTTCATCAGTCATGGTAATTCCGCTATTATCCGTGACCACGGTAATGCGTGACCCTTCTGCCGCAGATCCGATGTGTACATCTCCCGACTTGTAATCTTCCGCCTTCGTGCCCGCGTTCTCATGCTTATAGAACAGTTTCATATTTCCCTTGTAGTTCTCAATGGTTATCGGTTTCTCATTTTTCTGGTAAATGTTGCCGCCATCAGCCTCAAGGTTTTTGATTTTACTTTCTTTAATGCTGTCTGTTCGGGCTCCTTTTCCTTCATGGTACCAGGAGGCTCCGTCAGAAAGCATCATGTACGTTTGACCAGCTGTTCCGGCATCTGTTCCTATCAACCCTTTTATGTAGGACCCGTCCGTATTCAGAACCAGTCCCAATCTTCCTTTCTGAGCAAGTACATTCCCTTCTATCTGTACATCATGTTTGACTGCTCCTGCCGTAAGAACATTTCTGTCCGACAAATTGCCGTTGATCTGGATTTTACCGTCATTATTTATCTTCAAACTGGACGCCTTATCCCCTTTGGCTATTATTTTCCCGCCGCCGATTGACACATCGCCCTTATTTGCCTGAATTACGCTGACATCATCATTCTCAACATCTACCAAACCTTTTATAACAAGCTTTGCACTTCCGCCATCCTTTACGCTCCTGCCGTCCACAAGTATAGCTGCGTCTTTTTCCGCTGCCGTATTACGTATCTTCACAGCATGTTCCGCTTGATTATCATTAGATATAGTGAGGCTCGCTCCATTTCTGCCCTGTCCCCAGACATAAATACCGCTCTTTGCATTTTTATCGCCATGTATGTCAATATCTATACCTGCCGCGTTCTTTATTTCCAGATCACCGCCATGTGACAAAATTCCCGACGCATAATGCCTTAAATGATTTGCCTCAGAAATCAAGGTCAGCTTATGTCCGTTCATATCAATAAAGCCATCCGCTGTATAATCCGGATCTCCCCATATGATATTTGCTACATTGGCACCTTGATTTCCCCCGTATGTCAGAGTCTTGGGATTTGATAAATCAACCTTGATCGTGGTATCGGACTTCAGGACATAACGATGATCATCATCCTCACCATCTTTATACCCGTTATTCATCCAATACATATTCCCCGATCCCAGACCATCTTCAACAATCTGTTCACTTACATCCAGATTTGCCGGCGGCACGGGTTTATCTTCTACATACCCCTGTCCGTTTTCTTTTTTGAACAGCAGGTCTCTCATTTGTAATGTTTTAGATGACGCCGTCAGTCCTTCGGCTATCTCTGCCTGTCCCGCCAGCTTCTTTTCTCCGTTTTTATAAGCATCGTAATACAGTTTTCCCGCCAAAGCATTTAAAGCCTTATACACTTGGTCTTTATCTGTATCAACAATTCCTTTATTATCTGTAACTACTGTAATGCGTGATCCTTCTGCCGCGGATCCGATATGGGTGTCTCCCGCCTTGTAGTCTTCTGCCTTTGTTCCTGCATTCTCATGGGCGTAATAGATTTTTCCCGCGCCGCTGTAATTTTCAATTACAAGCTGTCCCGCATCTTTTTGATAAATTGCACCGCCTTTTGCATCACCGGCAAACCTGGTTACACGGCTGCCCTGTCCCGCATTCAGCGTGTTCCATTCACCACCTTCTGAAAGAAAAAGATTCACCTTTCCTTTTGTATCTGCCTGTGTTCCGCCGACCCATTTCGATCCGGCAGTAAGACCAACATAAGCTTCTGACCCAGCATCCATGCGAATCGTCCCCTGCAAATCTGCTTTTGATGTCCCGATTGCGCTTCCGTCCTGATTCACATTGATAAATGTCCGGAATCCTTTCGCGGCGCTGATAAGATACCGTTCTTTCTGATTCTCTTTGACTTTGAGCGTACCGCCGCCAATACGAAGAACATTCTTCTCTGTTTTGCCGCCCCAAAGCGATTCGTCCGTTTTAATCAGGTCAGAAAGTGACCCATTCTTTGAATCATCAATATCCGCTGAAGTAATAGAAATAGTATTATTGCTTCCAATCATATATATGCCATAAGTTTTTGACTGATCGCCCCGATTCCATTGCATAAGGCTAATTGCGCCCGGCTTGATTGTGAATCTTCCATTAATCGCTAAATCAGAACAGTCCATAGACGAAATGCCTGTCGTTTTGATAGAACCGCCGCGCAATTCTTCAATCACTACATCAGCATTGATCGTCGTCTTCACCAGGTCTTCACTTACTTTTTTATTAAATCTCTGGCTAAAATTGCCCACTGCGATACCATGTGCAGCAGTATACTTGCTGCCGCTGTCTCCTGAGGGAGACCACAGCGTTTTCGCCTTGATGGTAATCGTACCGTTTTTCCCCGGATTGGTTTTATTGCTGTCAACCACGATAGTTGTCTTATTATTCGCCTTGATCCCGTATGCTGAATAATCAGCCCCCAAATCGGCAACTTTCGTCAAATCGAGCGTCAGGTCATGACCCGCCATATCAATATTAATCGTCTTAATTGAGGCCTTATCATGCGTATATCCTAAAATACCTGCTGCGACGGATTTGAATCTTTCTTTAGGCATGTTATTTTTATTAACGACCTGTGCCAGACGGTCTGCAGTAAATACTTCACTTTCACTGATCGGATTTGTAGACTGATCTGCCATCACCTGGCATGTACCCGTCAGCAGCGCAATTGTAACACCGGCAGCCAGCCGCCTCATCTGTAATTTACTTACCTTATTCCGTTTCATAATTCCTCCCGATTTTGCAAACATAAACTCTCTGCCGGATACTCGATTAGCACCCCAGCCTTGCCCGACAGCAGGCAATTCATCCTCTTCTAAAACATACCCATCCGGATCTGAACCGCTTGCCGCGGTCATGAAACCCGTGTCACATGAACTGGATTCACTCCAAAAAGTATTTCAAATTATCCATACTCGGCACTCCCTTTCATCCACTCCATTAAACGCAACAAAAAAACGAGACAATAAAAAGATGCACAGATTTCATAATTCTAAATCTGAACCGGATTTCCCATATCCGGCTTTCTTATGCATCTAGCCTTATGCCTCGCAAGTCATTAGAAAATCAGAAAACAAAGTGGCACCCTGACTTAGTTCCTCATTCTGTCATATCTCTGTGAAAGACTTACTATGACACAATTCCCCATACAGTTGCGGGCCAGTTCCGGAGTCTCACCGGATTCCCCACATGAGCTCTTCAGCTTTTGTCCTCATAATAGTATTAAATTATTGGATAATCATTATTTATTAAGAAATAGCTATTTACATCTCATAATTCCAAATGATCATCCAATCTCATCGTGTAAATTATACTATATTACTTTTCACATATCAACAATAAATGATATTCCAATTGGTAATTTTAATTATTTTTTATAAATCCTTTTCAAATACAATGTTAACTTGCTCTGTTTCGCATACTTATCTAATTATCTCCCAAGTATAAAGGACTGCCGTCCTGTCCCCAGGAAAGCAGTCCTTTATTTTTTCTTTTTATTATTCAGTTCTCATGACAAAATCTTGTTTCATTCCCCTTTTGGAAGTTGACATCATGCTCAGAAGCTGAAGCGAATTCCTGCATTGATTCTCCAGTCTACCTTGTAATCTCCGCCAAAGCTCTTGGTGAAATCTGCATAAATCATGCTTCTCGGGCTCAAATAGTAGTTGCCGCCCAGTGCAATTTCCACCCAGGTATCCTTAAGGCTGAACGAGGAGCGCTTGCCTGTCTTTCCGGGTTCAGTGAACAGGATATGGCCGTCTCCGTCAAATTCGTGGAACAGATTTGCCTTAGCATAGAAATTGCCTTTGTTACTTTCTACTCCGGCAACTACACCCAGGCGTCCGACTAAACTGTTGACTGATGACTGGCTGACACGCATGCTTTCACCGGTAGGCGCCGCTGCATCAAAGCTGTCCGATGACAGACGGCTCCATGTCAGTTCCGCCTGCGGCGTTACAAAGCCTTTGCCCATACGAATCTTTTTGCCATACTCAGCACTGATGCCATATCCGTATGTATCATACTTGCCTTCTACATAATTCCTGAGCGCCGGTGCGCTGTATTTGTTGTAGGCAGTGAACTTATTGGAAAGTTTTCCTGCTTTCGCAATGACATCCACATACTGTCCATCTTCCGACACTCGGGTTGCATAGGCCGCCAATGTGTACAGTTTCGGATCGCCTTTTCCACCATATCTGTATGTTGCGCTGCCGTCAGTGTATCCGAAAGCGCCGCCTACATGCCAGCCTGATGCCAGACGTTTATCCATACCCACCTGGGCCGCCCAGTAGCTGTCCTTCATATACGCATTGTTGGCGTCATAACTGATCCGGCCGCCGTAGGCTCTTGCCCACAAACCGCTTTCCGCACCGATTCTGAGATCTCCCATGCGCTTATACATATCATTCATGTCATTCCGCCATACAAGGATAGAGGAGGTCAGAGCGCTTCTGGTACTGCTCATGATAGAAGTTTCGTAATCCCCGGTTTCAATTTCCGGCTTATCCGGCTTGGCAGGTGTGTAATCAAAGTATCCCTGTCCATCTCCCTTAAAGCTCAATGATTCTGTTCTCAGACCGGCGCTGCTGGATGTCAGCCCTTCCGCAATTCTTAGCTTACCTTTCAGATTCCTTTCTCCATTTTGATATCCGGTATACTGCAGCTTGCCTGCCAATGCATTCAGTGCTTCGCTGACCCTGTTTTTGTCAGCTGCCTTTTTCGAGTTTGTATCCAGTCCGGCATTATCGGTAATCATATCCACCGTGGAACCGGCATCGGCTGCCGCAATGAAAGTGCCGCCGCCAAGTACCTTTGTCGGATTCGTTTTGTCATGGGCATAAATGAGAGATAAGCTGCCACTAAGCTGCCCTATATCCGTATTTCCGCTTTCCGGAGCCGTCTTATCAAGAACGCCGTTGTTGGAAATAAGCTTGCGAACCTTACTATTGTTGGTCTGTTTCCATTTGCCTTCCAGATCGACATCCGTATCACCGTTCATGCTGGCACCTGTCCAGGTACCGCCGCTTCCTACTTTAACTTTCGTTTCTCCGCTGCCGGCGCTGTTTCCTTTCCAGTTTCCGCCATTAGAAAGAGTTACGTTCGTCTTGCCTTCACCGGATACATCGCCTTGCAAGGACGCCCCGACCCGATCCATAACAACATCAGATGCAGACGCGGCATCCGTTTTGATCCCGCCGGAAACGGTTCCGTTTCTCAGTTTAAGTTTTCCGCCGTTGAGCGCGGATGCGCCATTTGCAACATCCGTATTTTCTGTTTCAATCGTTCCGTTATCCGCCGTGGTGTTGCCGCCTACGCTGCCGCCGGTCATTTCCACCGTTCCGCCCGCATTAGCAGAAGCATCGCCTTTCACGGCTGTCCCGTTTGCAGTAATCCGTCCGCCCTCTGACGCAAGACGGCCTGCACTGCCTTGTTTTAATTCCACGGTACCGCCGTTTTTAGCATTAACGGATTCATTTACTTTTGTACTCTCCGCTTTAACAGTGCCGTCATCAGCTGATACGGTTCCGGTGACTATGCCGCCGGTTATAGATGCCGTACCGCCATGGGATCCGATAAGATCCTTCACCGTGGCATTCTTAATGATGGCCTGGCTGTTTCCATCTTTGGCCGTCACCTGCCCTGCCACGCTGCCGCCGGTCAGATTGATACTGCCGCCCGCCGCTGCAGTGGCATTACCTTCTGTTT
>OMDD01000623.1_pt1 | contig 17141 bp, 6 predicted proteins | sample 1674331 | NCBI WGS metagenome assembly OMDD01 (sample SAMEA103958164, study PRJEB25191) | human gut metagenome | biome: human-associated habitat [ENVO:00009003]; feature: intestine environment [ENVO:2100002]; material: feces | place: Germany | collected 2013/2015
AGCGGGTGAAATCGCTCTCCGCAGCGGGCTGCGAAGGCGAGCAGGCCGCCGCGAGAAGCAGGGCCGCCGCCGGCAAAAAGCTGTATGTCCGTTTCATAGTCAAGCGTTATTTATCGTTTTTCAATTCGAATTTCAGTCGTCCGCCCCCGAGCAGCTCGTCGTGCGAGAGGCGGTACTTGCCGAGCGGTCTGCCGCCGAGCGTCATGCGGCCGATGTAACCGGCGCCGTCCGCCGGCCGCTCGGCCTCGATCACCAGCGGGCCCCGCTCCGTCGCGATCTCCACGCGGTCGAACACGGGGGCCGTCAGCGTATAGTACGGCTCGCCCGGGCAGTCCGGATAGAATCCCATCATCGAGAAGATCGCCCAGGTAGACATCGTACCCGTATCGTCGTTACCCGGAAGCCCGTTCGGGGCATTGTGATAATATTTGCCCAACAGTTCGCAGACCAGCTTCTGCGTACGCCAAGCCTCTCCCTTGAAATAGCTGAAGAGGTACGGATAGGCGATGTCTGGTTCGTTGGCTGGATCGTAGAGATCGTTGTCGAAGACCGACTGGAGCTTGTCGATAAACTTCCGTTGTCCGCCCATCAGTTTGGCCAGTCCGCCAACGTCGTGGGGTATGTAGAAAGTGTAGTTCCACGACGATCCCTCATGGAAGCCCGGTGCGTTGGAGAAATTGGCACCATCCTTGGGGTCGAAGGGAGTGAGGAAGGATCCGTCGCCATTGATGGGGCGCAAGACACCCGTTGCCGGGTCGTAGTAGTGCTTGTAGCCGAGGCTTCGCTGACGGAAGATCTGTGCGTCCTGCTTGTGTCCGAGGTCTGCGGCCAGAAGCGAGAGGGCATTGTCGGCAACATAATATTCCAAAGCATGAGAAACCGAGTTGTCATACTGGCTTTCCATCGGCACATACCCTTTGGACATATAATCGTCATTATCCGGACGCATCAGATTATCCTTGCCCGGAGTAGTGGCCGACTTATACATTCCCTTATAAGCTTCGTCAATGTCAAAGTCTTGCAATCCCTTCATCCAACTGTCTACCAGAACAGGAATAGAAGGGTCACCTTCCATCGTCAATGTTTCACGACCATACAATTCCCATTTCGGGAACCATCCGTGTTCCTTGTATATGCCCATCATGGTGTGAATCATATCCATCTGACGCTCCGGATATACCAAAGTCATCAACTGGTGATAGTTACGATAAGTATCCCACAATGAGAATACCGTGTAACGGTTATGGTTGGTGGTCAAAATCTTATCTCCCTCCATTTGTGGATATTGTCCGCTTACATCCTGCAAAATATTCGGATGAACCATCGTGTGATACATAGCGGTATAGAATACTCCTTTTTGCTCTTCCGTTCCACCTTCCACTTTGATACGGGAAAGATCATCGTTCCATTTCTTACGGGCTTCCGCACGCAGTTTGTCGAATGTTGTACCGAAAGGCTGTTCTTTTTCCAGATTCAAACGGGCATTCTCTATGCTGACAAAAGACACGCCCATACTGACTTCAATCACTTCTTCCGCTGTGGTATCGTAAGTAAACCACACTCCTATATCATCTCCGCTTATTTCTTTTGTATAAGCAGTATAGAGTTTGTATTTACCGGCCGTATCATCCCATTGCGCCTCCACACCCATCGGACGCATCATTTTCCAATAACCGCGTTTTGCCGGTACTTTGTTGATACGCATTACAAAATAGATGGGAAATACTGCCTGAGGATTGTAACAGAAAGTTCCCAACAACTTGGTACCTTCAATCTCACGGTCGTTTACAAAACGAACGGTAGCACCACTCTCATTGGTCAATCCCTCTCCCAGATTCAACAAGATATTGCTTTGTCCGGCAGGAAAAGTAAAGCGTGCCATACTGGTACGTGGAGTGGCAGTCAGTTCACATTTCACATTGTATTTATCCAGTATATTGGTATAATAACCCGGATTTGCAGTTTCACCTTGATAGAAGCTTCCATAATTATGATAATCCACATCCAGTTTGCCGGTGGTAGGCATTAATAACAATGATCCCAATTCCGGACAGCCTACCCCGCTAAGATTAACGTGCGCAAAGCCGGTAAGATATTTATTATTGAATTCGTATGGAGTGGACCACCATTGCTTGTCTTTATCCTTATCCCCTTCGGGAACCCCCATCACATTGAAAGGAGTCACCGACATCATTCCATGAGGGGTTAATGCTCCGGGGTTTGTCGTACCGTAATTAGTAGTACCCACAAAAGGGTTTACATAATCTACCGGCTCTTTCTGTGCTGCCGCAGAAAAAACTGAGATACAAGCCAGAACAGCCGATAACAAAATTTGTTTCTTCATGCTATTTGTTGTTTATATAAGTTCTATTATTTCACTACAATTTCATCTGTAAACAAGAAACCTCCGAATTCGCCCGAAGATGCCTGATAACGTATGTAACGTGCTTTGGCATTTCCTTCCCAACCAAAGTTGATGAAAGTCACTTTGTCATCCTTCACTACTTTATGCTCCATGCGCTTCAGTTCCGTAAACTCCTTACCATCATTGGAAACGGAAATGATCACTTCTGAAGGCATAAAGACTTCAGGTCCACACACCTGCATAAAGTCTGCTCCAACAGAATGAATTTCTGTTTCTTTTTCCATATCAATGGTCACATCCATTCTTTTTTTGTCTATGAAACCTTGCCAGCGCTTGTCACCATAAGTCCAGCCTCCGATCACACCATCTACCAAGGCACTGTCACCACCGGCCGAATAGCCGGGATAATAAGCGGCATCCGGTCCGTAAGCCACTTTCTTACCTACTGCCAAATGCTGTACGGGCTGATCCGCTCCCGGACGATTTCCTATCTCATTTTTCAAATCAAAAGGATGGTATCCTTCAGCTTTCAATGCCTCTACCTCTTTCAATGCGCGAGCATGAAAATCATCATAGTTCTTCACAGAAGGATCACTCCAAGCAACTTCCGCCAACGCAAGAATACGAGGATAAATCATCATTTCCGCATGTTCCGGAGTCGGAATATATTCTGTGAATAAATTAGCTTGTACTCCATACACTAACTGGACTTTATCCGCACTCAAAGTATCGGGTACAGGATTAAATGAATAAACTTTGGCCAAAGGCAGATACCCTCCTATTGCTTCCGGCTGGGAATCAGGAGCATCCTGATAAGAATCAAAATAGCAGAACTCACCCGGACTCATAATAGCCATGTGGCCGGAATCAACCGCTTTCATTCCCCCTTCCGTGCCACGCCATGACATGACAGTAGCATTAGGCGCCAAACCACCTTCCAATATTTCATCCCAACCCAATAATTTACGTCCGTGGGCATTCAAAAAGACCTCGATACGATGAATCAGATAACTCTGTAACTCGTTCACATCTTTCAAGCCTTCTTTTTTCATACGTGCCTGGCACAGTTTGCAAGTGGGCCATGAGGCTTTACCTGCCTCATCCCCTCCTATATGAATATATTCGGACGGGAAAAGTTCCATTACCTCTGTCAGCACATTTTCCAGAAACTCGAAAGTCTTTTCATTACCGACACAGAAATCGGCTTGTTTGTAAGGTTCGTGTGTACAAGACAACTCGGGATAAGCAGTCAGTACTTCTTCCGAATGCGCAGGCATCTCTATCTCAGGAATAACAGTAATAAAACGTTCCTGAGCGTATGCCACCAGTTCGCGGATATCATCTTGAGTATAATAACCTCCGTGAGCATCTTTACTGCCTTCTTCTTCATACCGTCGTCCGTTATTCCACCATTCTTTCCAGGTAGGAAACTCACGCCATGCCGCAAATTCTGTCAGACGGGGATATTTTTTTATTTCAATACGCCAGCCCGCAGCGTCAGTAAGATGCAGATGCAAACGGTTCAATTTATAATATGCCAAAGCATCCATCTGCTTTTTTATAAATTCCTTATCGAAGAAATGACGGGAAACATCCATCATAAAGCCACGATAAGCAAAACGGGGTTCATCTGTAATGACTCCTGCCGGCAATCCTTTTTCATCAACCATTTGCAGCATAGTCTGAACTCCATAGAACAATCCTGCCCCGGAAGTTGCACGAATAAGTACCTGATCAGGAGTTACCGTCAGAACATATCCCTCGGAAGAGTTTACCTCCGGCAGTTCCGCCACTTGTTTCAAGACAACATTATGTCCCTCTTCTGCTATTACCGGTTTCAAATTCATGGAAGAAGCCACCAGATAATCTTCCAAAATCTTCTTGTCCCCCTCAGACGCATCTATATATAACCCTGTTTCCGAATTCAATGAAAACACTTCCTGCTGTAATTCCACCTTTAATGGTGCGGGAATAACAGAAAGTGTGCGTTGCTCTTCTTTCGTGCAACTTGCAAACAGCAAGCCCAATGCAACTTCCGCCAATATAATCAATCTTCTCATCTTCTCTTTTCTTTAATTCTATTAATTTCATTAGTACGAATGCCTGGTTTCAATTCTCCATTAATAATGTAATGGAATCCGTCCTGAGAAACTATTACAGCTCCGGCACGCGCACCTTGCTCATATTCGCCTAATGTAGTCCATTTATTCGTCTGCGGATGATAGAGCAGCAGGTTTCTATTAAACCGATACCACTCTACAGGATGTGACAAATATTCTTTTCCCGCATAAATACCTTGCAGAGCTTTTAAGAATATATCCTTATCAACTCCTCCGGCACACAATATCATCCCCTCGCCAAAAGAGGTTCCCATTCCACCACCTAAAGAGATCTCATTACCTTCCGCATCATACGGGGTGGCAACCGATGACCATTCTTTCGTTTCCGGAGAATACATATATCCATCTACTGACAAAGAAGCCTGATGCCCTTCAACAGCCGGGGCAAATCCCCCCCACACATAAAGTTTTCCATCTTGTGCCACGCAAACAGATTGTACTCTGGGTTCACCCGGAATATCTGTTTCTTTTTTCCATCCTCCAGACAAATCCAACAGATCAAGCATGTACATGGCCGAGGACGGAATGCCATTTACATTTCCCCCGACAATATATAGTGAATGTCCTACTAATGCACCTGCCATATTATCTATAGTTGCAGGTAAGGATGGTAACGTATCCTTTTTCAAAACGTCTTTTTGCAAAGATAAAAGAAAAACATCAGACAAGCTGTGTGTTGCCGTAGTCCCTCCAACACAAATTAACCCTTTTTCAGTAGAAATAGTGACTCCATAAGCTGCTGCCTGAGGCAGTTGGCCTATTTTCTTCCACTCAAAAGCCGTATCATTTGACAAAGGGGCGATATATATATCCCGATAATAAGCTTTTTTTCCTCCATCGGCTACCGGTATATCAGGGAAATTACAACCTCCGGCTATCAGCAAATTTCCTTCAATCACTCCCGCATATAATGCAGAAACTCCCTTAAGAAAACCGGTATTCTCTGTAGGGAACCCATGCATTTTCTCAAGAGATATTTCAGAAGCATCCGATTGACCGCTACAAGCAGCCATTGTCATCATGCCCAGTATCGCATAAACGCCATATATTATTTTTCTGATCATGTTTTCATGGTGAAGCAAATAATAAAAAGTGTGCCAAAAGCAAATCAGCCATCCCGCTTGCCCCAGAAACGGATTGCACCAACGCAAACACAGCATTCCTTACGCATATGGACGGAGGCATTCCACCTCACGCCCAACGGTACTCTATCACACTTTTGGCACACAGTCATTATTTGAATATAACTATCAATTTAATGAAATTTCATCAACAAACAAGAAAGCCGGATTTCCTTTGCCACCGTGCCAAGCAGGAATGCTATGTTCCGCTAAAGCGGTCACTTTCACATAACGGGCAGTCACCGGATCGAAAGTCAACGTATGGTTGAACACTCCATTCTTGTCATCCTGCTTCATTGCCGGATATTTTTCTGAAGCAATTTCCTTAAAGTTCTTTCCGTCTTCGGATACAGCTACAGAAAAAGCACGGGCATCAAACACCCAGTCACCTTTTTCCACACAAGTAGAAATAGAAGCGCTGCTGATTTCTGTCGGTTGCTGCATATCAATAACTGCTTCCATATCATTTTTATAGAAAGCAATCCAACGGCCCGTCTTATAGTTACCGTTACCTTTCAATCCGTCCACCAAAGTGGGAGCGCCTTTGAATTCATATTGCTTGTTTACCGGTTGCAACATAGTGACAGGTTTCATACTAGCCTTGTTAAAAGCAATTTCCTCTGTAACCACACGGCTATTTCCTGCAGGACGTACAGTAATCGCTTTAAAAGTACAATTCTGTTTCAATTTCAATGTTTCCGTATACAACTGGGAAGCAGCGGAAGGTTCCGTTCCATCCAAAGTGTAATAGATAGGACTATTATCAATAGTAGACAAAGTAACATCCAGCGTACCATCTTTCGGATTAGGAGTAAATACAGCATTTACATCAAAGACATGCTTGGCATAATTATATTTATAAACATCATAAATATCTACCAACTGAGGCAAACGCTTCAAGAAACCTTCATAGTTTTTCTTTTCCGGCATGGTCCACTGAATTTCAGACAAAGCAGCCATACGGGGTAATTCCATATATTCTACCTGACTGTAGGTAGGAATGTATTCAGTCCATAAGTTGGCCTGTACGCCAATGATGTATTTCTGCTCTTCCGGAGTCAGATCAGCCGGCATCGGCTCATAGTTATATACTGTTTCAACGGGTACATATCCACCAATAGCCTCAGGTTCATTAGCAATATCCTTGGTTTGGTAATAGTCGAAATACAAATAAGTATTAGGAGTCATAATTACATCATGTTTCTGTTTTGCGGCTTCAATACCTCCGGCAACACCACGCCATGACATTACAGTGGCATTGGGAGCCAATCCGCCTTCCAGAATTTCATCCCAACCGATAATCTGACGTCCGTGTCCGTTCAGGAACTTCTCTGCATGATTGATAATGAAACTCTGCAATCTTTCCTCGGCAGTATGATTCTTGTCAGACTTAAGACCTAAAGCCTTGATACGAGCCTGGCACTTTGGACATTTTGCCCAACGTACCTTAGGACATTCGTCACCACCTACATGAATATATTCTGACGGGAAAATCTGAATAATTTCTCCCAATACATCATCTATGAATTTCAAGGTTTCATCATTTCCTGCACAAAGCACATCTTCCGATACTCCCCAGATTTTCCATACTTCGTACGGACCACCTGTACAGCCTAAGTTAGGATATGCAGTCAATGCCGCTTGCATGTGCCCCGGCAAATCTATTTCAGGAATAACCGTGATATGACGTTCGGCAGCATAAGCTACAATTTCTTTTGCTTCTTCCTGTGTGAAGAATCCACCATAAGGCTTGCCATCATATTTTCCCGAGTTATGTCCGATAACCGTTTCCGCTCTTTTAGAACCTATTTCAGTCAGTTCAGGACGACTCTTGATTTCGATTCTCCATCCCTGGTCTTCAGACAAATGCCAGTGGAAACGGTTGATGTTGTGCAAAGCCAGCATATCAATAAAACGCTTTACAGAATCTACCGGGAAAAAATGACGTGACACATCCAACATTGCACCACGATAAGAGAAACGAGGATAGTCATTGATTTCAACCGCCGGTAAAGCGATATCCACTCCTTGTGCTACCGGAATAGATTTACGCAACGTCTGGATGCCATAAAATACTCCGGCTTCCGTAGGTCCTGAAATAACCACTTGGTCGCTGGTTACCTTTAACTGGTATCCTTCAGGATTTTCAGCATTTCCACCTAATTGCAGGATTATTCCTTTGCCGTCTGTACCGGCTTGTACAGCCAATGACTTTCCGGTAAGATCTTTGATATAACTTGCCAAAAATTCAGCGTTCTTTTGCATTTTTTCATTGCCTTCCGGATACATTATCTTAGTTCCATTTGACAAAATAAACGGAGCAGCCTGATCCATTACCGAAATTTCCTGCGGTAACGGAATTATCTGATAATTTGCTTCTTTCACTTCTGTGTTACAGGATAAAAGCATAAAACCTGCCATTGTCAGCCCTGCAAGGCCCATTAAAGTTTTCATAATAGATATTAATTGATTAGTTAGTATCACTTAATTGCTTAATAGTTATATCAACCTTTTCATTCTTCTTCAGTTTATCTGAAGTAATAATCACTTTCTTTGTCTGTCCCGGCAACAAGTCAAAGAAGTTATCAGTAAATTTCGCACCTTGAACAGGAATCTCTATGAACACATCCCTGGCCAGCTGTCTGGCAGACAGAGTCACTTCATATTTTCCATCCATCGGCTTCACTTTATAGCGGATCTCGGTCTTCGGTAGCTCCTGATCTTTTGCGTGGTTAAAGTAATAAATTTCTTCGGATAAAACCTCACCTTTCTTATTTTTTAATGTCATTAGAAGAAAAGTATTTTGAGGACTTGTTGTCATACCTGCATAAGGTTCCTTATAATATAAGGTGGAAGCATTGGCCGGAACCTCGCCCTTGATACTCTTTTTAGTCAGAACCTTTCCATTAAAATCCATCACACGCAACAATAAAGTCACCTCTTTATCCGCTTCCAGTTTGTCCGACATAACATAAATATTCAAATCCTCCCCTTCCTTGACAGCATCTACCAATACCGGAGCAAAAGCTCTTTTTGCCTGATAATGCAACGCTTTCCAATTGCCATAATAATCAATGCTCGACCAGGAAACGACCGGCCAGCTGTCATTCAGCTGCCAATATAAAGTCCCCATACAATAGGGACGGTTACGACGATGGGCTTCCAAACCCTGGCGCACTCCTACCCCCTGCAAAACCAAACCCATATAAACCAACTGATCGAAATCTTCAGGCACTTTATAATACAGTCCCATAGTCTTCTTGATGAGGAAATTACCGATAGTGGCTTTTTGATGAGCATTCATCACCTCCGATTCCAATGCATAATCTTCCGGTGAGGCAAAAGTAGCAATCGTCTTCATTTCAGGAAATGCCTGAAAACCAAACTCACTCATAAAACGCGGAATTTCCGTATCCAGACTTTCAAACGGTTTCTGACCATACCAGATACCCCAATTATGGCTGTCGGCAATCTTCCAACTTTCGGGACGTCCCCAATTGGCCTCGTACGGAGAACCATGCATATAGAAACGGTCCGGATCAAGTTCAGCTACTTTACGAGGCAACAACTCACGGAAAAGTTTGTCATAGCCCTGCTTCATTCCTTCCATAATACCGGGATCAGTGTATTTCTTATCCCATCCCCAGTAGCGCATACCTTCATAAATTTCATTGTTTCCACACCACATAGCCAGACTGGCATGGTTCCGTAAACGCTTGATATTATATTCCGCCTCGGCCTCTACCCGTTTCATAAAAGCAGGATCGGACGGATAAGTAGTGCAGGCAAAAATAAAATCCTGCCAAACTAAAATTCCATTCTCATCCGCCGCCTGGTAAAAAGCATCATCCTCATAAATTCCTCCACCCCATACACGAATCATATTCATATTGGCATCTTTCACATCCTTGAACAACTGGCGGTAACGTTCTTCAGTAATGTTAGGCAGCAAAGCATCATCCGGAATAAAATTCGCGCCTTTGGCAAACATCGGTTCACCATTGACTACAAAATAGAAGGATTCTCCCTGATCGTCTTTTTCTTTCACCACCTTTATTGTACGGAGTCCGATACGCTCTTTTTGAGAAGCTATCACTTTACCATCCACCTTTATTACGGCTTCAAAGTCATACAATGCAGGTTCCCCCCAACCATTAGGCATCCATAAATGAGGCTGCCGTATCTCTATGGGAAGAAGAATATGGTTTGTTCCTGGCTGCAATGTCACCTCTTTCTGTTCGGTTACCTTTTCACCCTCCTTATAAGAATAAGCAACGGTTACTTCCGCTTTCTGAGGAGTTGCAGAAACACTGTTTACAGTCAGGCGGTTTTCAACTTTCGCCAGATCTTTTGTTACCGAAGCCTGACGTACATAGTAATCATCAATGCGTGCCACATCATAAAAAGTCAGTGTCACAGGCCGCCAGATACCACTGGTTACCAAGCGGATTCCCCAATCCCAGCCATAACTGTAAGGCGCTTTACGGCTATAGATACTAACCCGCTTATCACTATGATCATTATCAGCAGGATAATCAAAGCCATTGGTTTCCCATTGGGGCAACGTTTGCTTGACAGGTGAATGAAACAGAATCTGCAAATGGTTTTCTCCCTTCCGCAACACCTCTTTTACCGGAAGAGTATAGCCGACAAACATATTGTCCGTACGTTCCAACAAAGAGCCGTTCAGGTAAATATCCGCATACGTATCCAACCCTTCCAAAATCAACAAGGCAGCATCCCGCGAGAGTTGCTCATCCGTCACATTAAAAGTAGTTTTATAGACCCAGTCCTCATTCTCCACCCACTGCACTTTTTGCTCATTCATCCCATAAAATGGATTGGGCAGCTTATTATGAGAAATCAAATCCTGATGTACCGTTCCGGGCACCGTAGCCGGCAACCATTCATTCCGGCCGACCTGGGCGAACTCCCATCCCTTATCAAGACTCAGACTCTCTGACTTCTTATACTCCTTTGCACTGAGCATCATCGGAAAGCATCCTAACATCATCAAAACTTTTAATGTTTTCTTCATCTTACCTATCTTTATTAATTTATATACTATTCAGCCCGGAATGTGGATGCAGGCAAACCGGCGCCATTTACCAGATTGGCACGGGTAAATGGCTGCCATCCGTAACGAACCGTTTCCGGCTCTTTCACCTTATCACTCCATACTTTTATTTTACCGTTTTCAACAACAGCCTGTGCCGGATAAAATAATCCATCATCACCTGCCACTTCGAATGTACGAAGCGATTTCCCATCCGAAGTCGACAACTCCTCCGCATAATCAAAAGAAATATAAGCCGCACCTCCACTAAATACGACCGATTTATAAAGCGGTCCCGAAGGAATGACATTTTTATATCCGTATGTTTTATTCAAAGCCCATGCAGCCAACCGTTCACCGACTTCTCTTTTCTGTTTGGGGTGTACGTCCAATGAGTCTCCCCTATCTGAACTGACAGCCATACCGGTATGAGGAATCTCCGCCATCAAACGACGCTGGCTATCACGGAACCAAGTCCATGACGGACGGTCTATACTGGACAATTGGACAAAATAGAATGGAAGTTCCGCATCCCCCCAATTCTTGCGCCAACTTTCCACCAACAATCCGAACAACTTTTCATGAGCCTCCCGATTATGGGCATTGGACTCACCCTGATACCAAATAAAGCCTTTGACCGGAAACTGTTCCAAAGGACGGATACCCGATTCATACAAATAACAAGGCTCATAAGGATGGCGTTGCAATTTATTGGAAGACTGCTTTACATTCAAGGCAGCACGCCCACGCACCCAGTCTTGAATAAAATCATTCTGCATCCAATTACGTAAGATAGCCGGAAAACGATATTCCAATGTACTACGGTCTATCCATGCTTCAGTAGGAGATCCGCCAATGGCATTGCAAATCAGTCCTACAGGGACTTGCAAACTATCCTGCAATTTCTTTCCGAAATAGTAAGCCACCGCCGAAAAATTACCGGCTGTTTCAGGCGAACAAACTGTCCACCGTGTATCCTTATAATATTGCAGATGATTCAATGAATCGAGTACCGAAGCATCCCACTCCACCGCATCCGTACGCCAACGGGCTTTCATATCATAAAAACGGATATTGCTATTTGCAGCTTGAGGAACATCTTGTGCGGCAGTCGCACTCCAATTCAGATAAAACTCCATATTCGATTGTCCGGAACAGAGCCACACTTCTCCCGCCAACACATTTTCATAGACCAGTTTCCGTTTTTCTGTAGAAACAGTCAGCGTATATGGACCGCCCGCCTTCAATGGCCGGACATCCACCGCCCACTTTCCATCTGCTCCCGTCACAGCCTGAAGTTTCTGCCTGTCTATGGAAACAGTCACTTTCTCACCGGCATCCGCTTTTCCCTGAATAGTCAGCAGACGCCCATGCTGCAATACCATATTGTCCGTATAAATTTCCGGCATTTGCAAACCGCCAAAATCACCGGTTATGCCTTCATACACCGTTTTTGCCAAGACAGCCGCACCTTCCTTATCGGGATGGACAGCATCGGGCAACATAAAAGGATATGGATATAAAGGTGCATGAAAATCTATCAACTGTACTTGTGCGTATTTCGCTATCGTTTCTATAGCCAGCTGAATCTCATCATGCCAGTCGCGTGTGCCGGACTCAAACCGCGGATGACGGTCGGCAATCGGAGTCAGACGGGCAATCAAAATACGACATTCAGGATTCGCCACTCTGAACGAATCAATCAGTGCACGATAATCCGCTATAAAAAAATCACGGTAATTGGGCCAATCACGCGGATCTGTATCATTCACTCCTAAATGAATAACCACTACATCACCAGCAAAAGCCAATGCATCCTTAAACTCTTTCTGTTGCATAAAAGGCCGGTGTCCCTTGTTCAGCAACGTAGCTCCCGGCTTTCCAAAACGCTCCACCGTATACCCTTCACCCAGCATTTGCTGTAACCGGGCAGGATAGGACTCCTTATCAGGATCGGATACACCTATGCCATAGGTAATGCTATTACCTACACAAGCAACCTTCACCCGCTTCCGTGCAAATGAAACGGTACAAAGAAACAAACATAAAATCAGTATTAATGTCTTCTTCATTTCTGGTCAACATAAGGTTTTACAATATCACGCCACAGCAAGTATCCCTTTCCTAATAAATGTAATCCGTCATTAGTGTATACTGGATTCATCTTACCTGTCTCTTTCTCCACAAAATGACTATACAAATCAATATAGGCAGCTCCTTCCTTTACCGCCAATGGTTCCAACAAATCATTAATTTGTTTTACCACCTGCCAGCGTGATGTATGCCCGTTAAACATACCGTAACAATCATTCACCGGCAATACACTTTGCAAATATAATTTTGTTTTTGGAGATTCTTGCTTTATTTTCCGAACAATCATACTTATTTCTGAAATAATTTTATCCGCAGACGTTCCCCGAGAAACATCATTGATACCGATCAATAAAAAAATCTTTGCCGGTTTTCCCTTTACAATCGGATCCAAACGGTCATATACCCCCATACAGATATCTCCACTGATACCTCTGTTCTTCACATTCTTATTTTGGAACAACTCAGCCCACTCGCAACCGTTGGTAATACTGTTCCCTAAAAAAATAATATCTTTTGAAGTAACCGGAAGTTCTTCAAACAAAGTCGCTCTCTGCTCATAAAAAGTAGAATACTTGCGTTCCTGAGCAAACTGGGGTAACGCTAATAATAATCCCAATAACAATAAGACAATACGTTTCATTTTATTTTTGTTTATCTGGTGAATAAATCAATCCTTCTACCGCCCTTTCTCCGTCAGGAGTCACAAAGACAGTGGTAAACATCCATTTCACAAGACGCGTCTCAGCCATCTTAAACTTACCGATAGGTAACTTTAAGAAAACTTTGTTCCAACCTTTATTTAAATGCACCGCCAATGGCACTCTTCCTACGCAATTCTCATTTCCCAAAGGTACTTCATAACTTTTCACCTTATGCGTAGCAGTCCATACAGGAGGTAATATTTCACGATCATTAATCCAGATACGGCTTCCCTTATAATCCCATTTGTCAGGCAATGGCGCCAGATCCATCTCCGAACGGCTATAATTCTGAAACTCTGCCCATAACCCCACTTCCTGGTCTTTGGGCGAATACACCCAAGTATATGCATAAGCCGTGTGGTTTTCCTTAGGATCAGCATAAAAAGCAGGAACCATATCCCCCCAGACATGGCGTAAATAAATACCTGCCCCTATTGCCTGACGTACACCATACGTATTCCCGTTATAATGATAGATATCCTTTAACTCCTGTTCAGGCGGGAACACCTTATCCATATCTCCCCCATTAGGAAAAGCATCCGTAATATTCCATTTTACATTAGTCTGTTTTACATAGGCGAAAGGATATCCTTTAAACGTATGCTCCTTATGCCACAACATACGCTTTTCAAAATCAGCGAATTCTTTGAATGCTTCCGTGTCTTCGGGTGGAAGTATCGTACCCAGTCCGTCAAAATATTCCGTACCTCCCCCTCTCCAGGCACGCTCGGCAATAGCAAGCATATTGGGATACAAGCCATTTTCAATAACCAGATTCCACTCATTGTCAATCAAACGATCGTGCCACAAAGCCAATATAGTTCCCGCAATGTCCTCACTGCCTTCTGCCTGATCATAAATACGGCTGTTGTACAAAGCTACAATATCACCGAAAACATCAAAATGATTCAGATAATGAAATTTGGAATCGATAGCAGGAATACCCGGTTGCGCCTTTCCACGGTAACTCCACAAATGTGTCATGTCTATTTCCCCCGGTTTATAGTGCCAGCCCGGATTCCAGGATATTACTTTTTTCCCTTTTGAGCGTACATACGCCACTATTTCGGGTACAAAATGCGGATTGGTAAACTCCACCTCATCCGTACCTATATGTAAATAAGGCACATCAAATGTCTCACACACCTCATCCAGCAACAGTTTCAATATTTTCATCCCTTCCGGACTTTGCATATCATGGCGGAAAGCACGCACAAAGGCAGCACTATGCCCTGGCATATCTATCTCAGGAATCAACAACACCTGATGTTTCTTACAAAAATCCACCAAATCGCGTGCCTCTTCCAGCGTATAATATTTACCCGGCATACGGATGGTATTCACACTATCATTCAGCATAGGAAAGATTTTACTTTCCAATCTCCATGCCTGGTTTTCAGTAAGATGCCAATGAAATACATTAATCTTAAACCGAGATAAAATCTCGATCTCTCTTTTCAATTCTTCCATTGAAATATAACTGCGTCCCACATCCTGCATAAATCCGCGTATCCGGAATGCCGGCCAGTCTACAATCTCACATCCGGCAACAGAACTTCTCTTCCCTTTTTTCCGTTCCAATTGCCGAAGTGTCTGCATAGCCCAATACACTCCCTGTTCTGTTACAGCCTCTATCTTTATCCGCTTGTTTGAAACAGAAAGACGATAGGCTTCAGCCCCGTTTAGCCTGGCTTCCTCAATAGACGGAACCAGTTCCACTTCAATCACCGATGACGAGTGTTCAACAATCTCACCACCTGCATTCATGATAAAAACTTCCCACTCCGGCCTCAACACCGGAGTAGAAAGTTTCACCTTTCCCATAGTAAAGTTCTTCCCCGTATCCTTATACAACTGAGGTTTAGGAAGTAACGAGATACTGGTTTGTGCTATAGTTACAGCACAAACCAGTATCATACCAATAAAACTAGAAAATCTGCGTTTCATTATTTATTTGGTCTTAATAATATCTTTCAGCTTTATCGCTTGGAAAGTCATGTGGGCCACACTGCTTTCATATAAAATTCCTACTGTTTCCTTGTCAATCATAGTCAAGCAGCTGTATCCCCAACCCCAACCGGCATCCAGCAGCAATTGATTCTCGGGCAACCAAGTCACCCCACCATCCAGACTTGCTTTGATGGTAATGCTATGACGGTTCTTGGCATCATTCGGATTAGAGAACAAAAGGATGTCTTTACCCAATACATTCTCTTTAGCTTTAACACTAATCAAACTGGCCATACAAACCGGTTCCTGTAAGGCTGTACGTGAAGACTCATGTTCTTTCCATGTTTTACCTAAATCTGTAGTTGTAGAAACGGCACGACTGCCACCACGATTATCACGCATATTCAGCATCAGCACTCCCGGTTCCACTTCCGCTACCTGAGATTCAGTTGTATTAGTGCGTGCCAATGTACTGATATTCCAGGTTTTTCCATGATCCTTACTGTATATAACACCGGCATTAGGAATACGATCACTGCCAATATACTGACTGGCAAAGACCAATGTTCCATCTTCCATAGAGATACCTCTACCGGGACCTTGCAGCAAGAAATACCATGACGGATCTTTCACCTGTTCTGTTATATTCATAGGCTCCGACCAGGTCTTACCATCATCATCACTTTTCACCATCATTAATTGTGCTGTATGATTACGGTCCATGCCTGTTTGTGAATTCCACCACGCACGCCCATTTCCCATACCATGTGTCCAGGCAGCGACAATCCAGATAGTTCCTGTCTTCTTATCAACCAAAATGGCCGGATCGCCTACTCCATTCTGTGCTTTAGGCAACCCATCATATTCACCAAATGCCATCGGAATGCGCATTTTCTCCCAAGTCTGACCTCCGTCCGTACTTCTGCTCAGACCTATTTCCACATACTCCTGTAAATCCGCACTATTATTATAGCGTACATCATATACCCCCAACAAGGTTCCTTTATTTGAAGTGGCCAATCCGGGAATACGATAGGCAGCAGCCCCGTCGTCACCGGCATGACGCACGCCGATCCCCATATAATGGGTATCCGCCTTACGGGCTATCTTCAAAGGAGCAACCTGTCCGTCAATCTTAGCTTCCACCACTTCTGCCGACACTTTGGACAAGATAGAAGCAACAGGCTTCATTTGCAGGCTAATCCAAAAATAATTCACTCCCGGAAACAATTTTTGGTCAGCTTTCAATACAACCTCACGCTTCGGGGCCTTCACTTCCGACTTCAAAACGGAATAAGAAGTATTGGCAGCCAATGTTTTTCCCGGAGTATTATTAGATATATAATCTACCGGAGCAAAATAAGTCTTTCCCCTCCTCTCCACGCTTTCAGTTCCACCATAATACAGTTTCACAGATTCAATTTCATTCAAATTCACGTCTTTGCCGAAGTCCAACTTCACTTCATTCAGCATCTGACTTTGAGTAGCCTCTATACGTAAATGAAACAACTCATTATCCTGCCTTTCAATCAACACAGGAATCCGGGTTTCGCGGACAACAACCGTATCTGCCGCCGCACTCAACTTGAAGGGTGCTAATATAAAAACAACAATTAGCAGTAATAAGCTAGGGTTTCTCATAATATTTATAATTTTACGGGTGTAAAAATAAAAGTTTTTATTGAAATTAGAAAATAAAAAGACGGTTTCTTTATTAATTTCATAAAGAATACC
>OMDD01000641.1_pt1 | contig 16852 bp, 10 predicted proteins | sample 1674331 | NCBI WGS metagenome assembly OMDD01 (sample SAMEA103958164, study PRJEB25191) | human gut metagenome | biome: human-associated habitat [ENVO:00009003]; feature: intestine environment [ENVO:2100002]; material: feces | place: Germany | collected 2013/2015
AGTGCGTAGCACGGAGCAATCCGTAGGCATCAAAGTCGGGGGCTTTTGACCCTGACATCATTTTAACATTAAATCACAATCCCCTTACAATGGTCAATCTCATGCTTACTCATTTGAGCATTGATTGATTTCAATATTTCTTGTATTTCATTATAATACAAAAGTTCGTCGTCACTTAATGACTCGTTTCGTTCGTATTGATAGTCACTTGGAGAAATAGCTTTATTCAAAAATGTGTCAGCATATATTCTTAAATATAAGGCATAATCTTTTCGCATTGCAATGTGTGCATCAAGCATTTTCACAATATATCCATCATTGGGAACTCCATTCGTCTTATGCGGAATCAGATTCACGAGAATTTTATAAGCTCCAACAAACACAAGTTCAATCATCATCATCAACAGATAAAAATTGTTTGGTAACATCAGTAATGTACTCAGAGCAGCAATTATGGCATTAGCAATAACGCCGCCTAAGTTATACGCTTTATATTTAATTGTGCTGGTTTGAGAAGGATACATAACACACTGTCCGCCATGTGTTTTTAACCATGTAAATTTAATTTTGGTTTTTTCAGTTTTCACCAAATTAAATGGACCAAACCGAAAAAATAACAGTTTATACTTACTGACTAATCCTCCAAAGAAATGACCACACTCATGAAAGACTAAATGTATAGCTGAAGCTACTACATAAAAGCCCACTGCAATCGCCAATGATATAACCGATAATTGATTTTCAAAATACAAAAACAACAGCGTTACCCCGACACACATCGCAGCAAATATAGCTTTTAGCAATTTCATATGGTACAATTCCTCCCCATTTCCAATAACCACAAAAGCACTTCATACAGAGACTTGCGGCTCCGATGAAGTGCTTTTGTGTGGTTGAATTACATTATCTTAATTACTCAGCTTTAATGCTGGAGTCAGCCTGCTGAAGCAACCACATAACGGGGTCAACAACATTCTTGCCTTCATACGGCTGACCTTCATGGTTGTGGCCGAGAGCACTACAGGTAAAGTATCTAACAGTTTTGAACTTAGCTTCTGCAGTACGAACAAAGTTACCTGCACCGTATTCTTCTAAGAAGTTACGGCAGACCGCATCACGAGCATCCATATAACTTTTACAGGTTTTTGCATTTTCTGCAAGATACTGCTGAGCTGCGGTTTCACCGATTTTTTCTTCCAAGGTAGGAATATCAACCTTGTTAATTACAACCGCAAGATTACGCTTCAAGGTGTCCTTATCCTTCAGGCCAAACATCTTTTCAAGGTTAATCAGCATAATATTCAAGATGTCATCGAAGTCTTTGGAGCTTGCACCATAAGCATTCAAATCAACTTTATCTTCAACGTCCATAGCAAACTGATTAAGCGTAAGCGGGTCAATAATGAAGATAAATCCATTCGCATAGCTATATGCAAGGTTGTTCTGAACATCGCTACTGCTAGAGAACATTTCGCCGGAAATATCGTAAACATAGATACGACGACCGATTTTTTCATTAGGCAGCTTGAGCATCAACTGATAAGCGGTCAAAGAGTTCAGTTCTGTTTTCATCAGACGAACTCCTTGGTTCAAAGACTTCATAGCGAGTGCGTGGTCTTTTTCCTCAGTATCAGAAATAAAACTCATTTTCCAGCTACGGGCAGGAGCAACATCACTCATCATCTGGTCGATAGCCATGTTAATAAAGCAAGTTTTACCAACAGAAGGTCCACCAATAACAGGGAACGCATACTGACGGCTTGCAGTATCACCGGACAAAGCGGTATCGCACTCAGGGCAGTAAGCTTTAAGCTGTCCACGACCATTCAAGAAAGTAGTGGGAAGCTTAGTTCCACAAAGGCAAGTACGCTTCAAAATACCATACTTACTCGGAACCAAGTTGGTGTGTTTTTCTCCACACCCTGGACATTCATATGTAGGGATAAGAAACGATGCTTGACAATCGGGATTAGGACAAGCGTTCTTGATTTTGTTTATCATAATATAGATTCGGTCGATGAGCCACAAGAGACCAAAGCCCATATAAATAAAAGCGAAGAACGCAAACAATACTGCGATGTGTGCAAATGTTGTGAACGCAGTAATTAAGCTACCGAATGTAAAAATTGAAATGGCAGCAATCAAATTCATACCGCCGCCCATTGTGAAACAGCCTTTTTCACAAGCAAGGGAGAACTGGTCTCCTGCAGAGTGAATGTTTCTGGACCAAGATTCTTTTATTGTGTTCCATAAATCAGAGTAGCCTTTTCCGAAGAAATAGCTAACTTTTGCGGGTTGTGGTTGAGCCATGATAACCTCTCCTTTCTCTCTTTTGAAATGTCTTATGCTACGGGTACAGGTTTACGGTTGCTGTCAACCACATTGTGCTTAAACGCAAGAATGTAATTCTTGAGGGAATGGAATCCGCCAATAAAAGCACCGCCATACACTATGATTGCAACAATCATTGCAACCACAAACAGCGCAATTGCTATACCGAATACCCAACCACCATCGTCATCGTGTCCTACCAAGCATTTTCTCTGTTCGTTCATTGTATGAACCTCCTGTTATGTATTTTTATTTTTAAATTTTATTTCTTGTGGAAGAATCCACCAAGTTTTTCTGCGAGTCCTTCTTTGCGACGGACTTCATCAAATAGATAGTCACAGCGAGAGCTGGGAATATCTTTAATTACCGCTTGTCGTACATCTAATAATCCATCCTCGTCAAGCGAACGTAAGTAACGGACGATAGGTTTGTAAAGTTCCTCCGCAGCTTGGTCGCTTCTTTCGGCTGTAACCAAATATACACAAGTCCAACCAAGAATACGTTTCCATCGTTCGGTCTCCTTCTTAGCCTTCTTTTTCAAGACGGAGATATAATCATCTATAAAATTTGAGAAGTAGCGACCGTGATAGAAAATTCTCATTAACGCCGGAACATCCTCGGATGCTTGTAGCAACACGAAGTATTCGTCAAAGTAATTCTTAATGTAAGCCTCATAATCGGACTTCTCAACAGACTTTAACGAAATTCCGGTTTGAGCCAATTCTCCAGACAGATTTACAGGACGTTTGCGTTGTGCGTTATTGGCTGTCAACATTTCACCAATGAAGACAGCTTTGATTTTTTCTAAGCCTGATTTATCGACTTTGGCTCTAATTTGGCATACTCGCTGAAGGAACGCACTATCCATCTTCGAAAGTTCCTTAACGCTGCAATCATTTACAGCGTTTGTCAAAACCATAATAGTCTCGCCGTCGTTAATGACTGAAGCGTTAATTTTGCGAAGAATGTCGATTGCAACGTCCTCACGAATTTTCGCATCCACATTGTTAATGCAGGCAAGAATCATTGGCTCGATAGCAAATCCGGAATTGGCAAGAATACGAGAACGTTGATTATCGTAAAAACGCCAAAACTCGTTTTCGGGATTTTTAGCAGATGCAATCTTTCTTGCACACAACCTTGTGGCGATAGGGGCAGCTCCTGGAGTTTCTAACAACAACTGCTCAAAGCGATTGAGTTGTCTATCCGTCAGAGATTCGGTTACTTCTACATACTTAACGCACAACTGCTCCAACTGGCTCGGCTCACGCAACGCAGTCATAAAGACACTCAGAATGTTTTCAAAGAGTGCTTGATTGTCAGATGTCGCAAGCAGAATTTCAATCATCTGCTTTTCACAGCCATTGATTTTAGTGATGTTCTTTAATAACGCCTGCAATACCTTTGAAATAGGTTGACCGTTAGACATACCACCATTAAACGTATAGCTTTGTAGCAACCATGTTATGTAGAAGCTATTCGTAAATGGATTACTATGCCCGGACAAGTATAAAAGCAAGTGTTCAACACTATTGGGTGAGTTCAAATAACTAAGATACTCTCTATATTGCTGTGGCGTTTTGCTTTTAATAGACCGGATGAGTGAATCAAGCTTAGTGCAAGGCTCGGATGCTTCACTGGCGTGTTGATAAATTGTTTCGGTGAACAATTCATACAATGTGAAAATCATGAAGCTTGAATACTTACAAACGAATCCCCAAAACAATGCGAGCAATTCTGCTTCAAGCGTCCATCCACTTTCTTGGTACTTGACCAATAACTTACTTCCTACGTCTGAGTTATCAGACTCAGAACAATAGGTAGAACCGAATGAAAGAACTGCTTTTAAGTTGTCTTCGCTAAAGTCGAACTCATCATTTTTTAGCAAGTGGTAATAGAGATATGCGTCTTGCAAACGACCGTTAATCTCACTAAATGATGTAGCATCAACAAAGTCACCGAAAGAATCAACTTCTTCGCAATCAAAGGCAATACTTGCTGCCATAGCGTGTGCATAGCTGTTCGGGGGCACTCCTTGGGTCATGTGTCCCCCTATAAAGTCCATGACAATTTGGCGATTACTCTCGCACTCGGTTGCGTAATTAAAGTAATTCGCATCTGGTCTTACTCCAATAAGATGGAAGTTCAAACCTTCTTCTCTTGCTCTTGGAGAACGCATTGATTCGTGGTCTCCAATGTAAGTGTTAAACATGAACTTCTTTGCAAGTCGAGAAGGAAGTATTCTTTGAACTGCTGCAGCCCATAAAACCAAATTTTCACGGGAATCGTTGAGGTAGAATGGGATGCCTGCATCTTGCGATACCAAAATCATCGAAATGAGTTGTGCGAACTCATCTTCCTTATCGAAAAGAAATTCGTTTAATTGTTCGTCATTTATAACAGACGCATACTCTGATATATGCAACGGTGGCAACGGCGGTACTGGGGAGGGGGCATCTAATTCTTCTTGGGTCATCGCAGTTTTTATATAGGGTTCCGCAAAGAACTCCGCAGGACGACAAGGCAAATCGTTAATATCAAAAATCAACGCATGAATAATGTAATTTCCGTATCTGCCAGAGTAGTCTTTTCCGAGGTAAGTTGATTGTGCAACACAACCACGACCTGTTGGGAGAACGAAATAGGAGAACGCATAAGGAAAAATATCAGCAATTTCCTGCGGAGTAGGAGTGAGTGTTAATTCTTTAGGTGCGAGATATTGCATCGCATCCTTAATTGCAGTACACTCCGACTCCGATATACCCTCAGAACGAGAGTAAATCATATAGCCCTTTTCAGTAGAGTCGCCGTTCTTCCAGGAAGTATATATGTATTGTAATGCTTCCATAACAGCACCTCCTTATTCTGTGGGAATAATGTGTTCTTGGGAAAGAATCCACAAGAATGGGTCTGCAACACGGAACGGACGGAACTTCGGAATTTTATTGTCCATATCGGGGTTACTACCCAACGCACTTAAGCCAAAGAAGGCGAAGTTTGAAAATTGTGTAGATACCGTTTGATACAATTCCATTCCGAGCCAACTTTCAACCAAACTCTGCATTTCGTTGTTAGCGTCCTCAAAATCAATCTTGTCAAACGCTCCCTTACGGATATGTGCAGAATCGTTTTTCAGACAGCTTGCAGGGTCCAAAAGTTCGTCAACAGCATCAATCTTAGTAAAGGCGATTGCAATCGGAATATCAATCTTCTTACTGAGGTTTGTCAGACCAGAACCGGTTCTGATAATTTCGATAGTTCTGTTGAGGATTGTATTTACATCGGTATTTTCCTCCGGCAATCTGATTTTTCCTTGCAGTTCGTCTCTTACAGCAGGGAGCTGCAATGGGTCAAGCAAAAGAATAATGCCTGACGAATGATACAGATAACGGTTAAAAGTTTGCATAGATGCCAGCGAATTAAGGTTTTCACCTGCTGTATCGAAGAATGTCAAGGAAACTGCATCATTCATAGCTTTCTTAAACAAACCGCCTTTTCTTTGGAAAATCAAAGAGTAAATCAGCGGGTCAACATCACCGGCATCTGAACCACGCACACAAGTGCGATGACGATAAAGCGGGTCATAAAACTCTGTACGATAACGATTCAAGGTCTTGTCGCCGCAAGCCATCAACGCACAGTTGAAAGCACGTCCAATGTCGTTTTTTAACTGGTTAATCAAAACTGCAACATAGTTACTTTTACCGGTTTCTTTAGCACCGATAATTGCGATAGGATAGCTCTTTGCAGTTCCGATATTAAGCGGAAGTTCACCGCCGCACTTAGGGCAAATCTTAGTTACAAGAGGTTGTCCACATTCTTCGCACACCGGCTTTTTGGCATTTGCAGGATGCTGAGGCATTCTGTCGATTGCGTGCTGGCATTTAGAAGTAGTGCTTGTATTGGAGCAAATATACTCAATACTATCGAGGCTCTGTAATTCAAAGCATCGAGGGCACAGGAATTTACCTGCCATAAAATTTCGCCTCCTTTATATGTTATTTCCTGCTTTACAAGCAATTTTGAAAGACTTGTAGTTTTTGTCATTCAAGAAGAACATCTTCAATCTGGTGTCAGCTTTCATCGGTGAAACATCAAACTCAAAGGTATGAGACCCCTTGATTTCGGTATTTTCATTTACCGTGCACACAATATCACCGTCGCCACGCTTCAAAGGAGTGCTTTTGAATTTGCTTACAATAGCAAACGCAGGGAATACGCAAGCTCCTTCGGTTTCGATTTCTACGGTTAGTGTGCATTTTTTGCTGAACAATCCAGACTTTTTGTACTTCAATGTATAGAACACATCTTTTTGAGGTTCGTTACTCAAAAGAGCACGGCAAGCATCAGAATATACACGATGTCTGTCACTTTCAAAGTAAGTGTAAACCTCAGCATAAAAGGTTCCCTTGGCAGGATTTGAAATCAAAATACCTTCGTTAGCCTCATACTGACGTTTACTACATTCAATTTTATGAGCCAACGGGTCATCAATTCCCGTAGGGTAGGAATCCATTCTATATACGAGCAGAGACCTATCAATCTTTTTGGGCCACGTAAAGTTGACATACATTTCTGTTGCAGCGGAGTTTATATCGAAAGATACATCCTTTGCTCCGGGAACAGAAGATATATAAGAGGCTACATTCAAGATGACATTAGAAGCGTTAATAACGCCTGGAACAATGTAACATTCGCCCACAAAGTTTAATCTAAACTCTGCTTCAGTAAGGCTTTTCAAATTAATGTCAATCTTTTCGTACTTGCTCAAAAGCTCGTTTAAGTCATAGATAGTTCCTACGGCATATTCGGGCTTTTGCTTTGCGTAGAACAGAATTACATCCCACTCGGACTGCGTCCATTTTGCTTGGAATACTTCATCAATTAACTGAACTGAGAAGTCCTGCAAAGGTTTAGCAGGCTTCTGAGGGACAGCAGACAAATAAGCCTTTTCAGAGAAGTATGTCTTGCCGTTTAACGTATGACCGGCACTAATTGCGAACCAATAATTTGTGCCGTTAGTCAAGCCGCTGACAAGAAGTCCGTCCAATCGTGTACACGGAATGGTCTCATACTGACTATCGTCCTGCGGTCTTTCATAACCGCAGTATTTATAGAGACGAATTTCGGTAACTGTCGGTGCTTTTGTCCAGGACAATGTAACCATCTCGTCGCCGCCGATAGCTTTTAGATTTGTAACCTTTCCGACAATAGCGACGGCTTCATCAAGGCGAGTTGCTTTCGAATGAACACCAATACGAACCGCAAAAACGGAGTAGTACAAGACCGTGTTTTTAGGAGCGTTGGAGTCGGTGTATGCAAGTTCCTTTCCATTGTAAACTGTCGAACCATCAGTAGGACCGTTAGGATATGTATTTTCCTTACGAACTACGACATAAGTAATTTCGCCAATAGACGGACTTGGTTTCCATGTCAAGGTAATTTCGTCGCCAACTCTTTTACTACTTACGGCAGGAACCTCGTCGGGCGGGAATTTCTTCAAGCTCTGATTAAGTTCATCGGAGTCGGCAATAAGCTCTGTGAGCTTCATTGCGATAGTAAACGCTTCATCACCGGATGCGTTTCGCATAATATCCAACTGGCTTTCTACTTCTTTTAGAACTGCTGTAACTTTGCTTGCAACAGACGGGTCTATACTAAAACCATTAGCTTTTGCTTGGTCGATTTTAGTCTGAGCAGCATACATTTTCTTGTCTTGAATATCCTTCATGATTGCTGCGATAGTGTCTGCCGCTTGTTTACGTTCGTCTTGAATGGTTTTTTCAAGGCTCAACACATCAGCGTGATTGGGCCAATATGCTTTTGCTTCTTTTACAAGACGTTCAGCTTCTTCCAATGCCTTTTCAGAATATTTTTGTTTTGCTTGGTGCAACAGCTCAACAGCTTTATCCATCTTCGTGAGGTCAAAGCCACACTTGGCACAGACTTTAGCAGAGTTGTTGTTTTCAGCAGAACAGGCAGGGCAAGGAATAATAAGCGGTTTTCCGCATTTTACACAGTTTGTAGTGCCAGCGGGGTTTTCTGTGCCACACAGACCACACACGATTTTATTCTCGGGTAGTGCGTAGCCCATGTATTCACAGTAGTGGTTGATATATACAGAAGCATCAGAAACGCTGACATGATACTGGCGAACTGCAATATCGATCAAGCTTTCTTTCATCTTGGGTTCAATTCGCTTCTGATTACTTAACGCAAGCTCATCAACAGCCTCATTGACAGCTCTATACTTTGTGAGATTTACATAGTTATCATATTTTTTCTTGCTTGCCACATCTTTGAAAATAACAACACACAAACCACACAAAGACTGAACTGCGTTGTCACGTCCTGTCTTATCGCCTTTAGCCAATATTTTTTTCTTCATGGAATCAGCCGCTTCACACAGCTGATTCCATGAGGCTGTAGGAGCAAGACTAAGGAAGTCATAAAGCGTTTTCTCTTTCATGTCCAACTGTTGCATGAAGTTTTGGACATTTCGAGCTTGAGTTTTATCAAGAACTTCGGAGGGGTCGATTTTATCTTGCTTTTTGTTTCCGCTTCCAAACTTTTTCTTGATTTCGTCAGCGGTAAAACCAAACGCTCCAAATACCTTCACCAAACGCTTTAAGTCTTTTTCAGATAGTTCATCGCCTTTGGCTCGGTATAAACTAAGTTTTGCTTCAAGTTCTTTTGCTTTGCTGGCTTTAATTTGTTTTGCTTTTGCAGCTTCCTGCTTGCGGGCTGTCGGGTCAAGCATTACCTTCTTAATATCCTCAAGAGCTGCCAAATATTCGCTGGCTTTAGCTTTTTTTACAGGATTAGATTGGTCGCGAGACCATTGGGCTTGTTTCTTAGAAATAGCCTCGCTAATCTTATTGGTATCGCTCTCCGGCAGGTCAAATGGAAGCTCTAAGAGTATAAAATAGTTTTCCATTACCGTACCGCCTTTCTTCGCAGAAATATAATGTCTGGGTTATTAGTTGACACTCGACTTATTGCTACGACGAATAGCATCGGTTATTTCCTGCTCGGACAAAGCTTCGGTGGTCTGGAACTCAGCATCAACTTCACGACCGTCCTTCATTTCCTTAGCATGGAGGTGAAGCAGACCAGATTCGTCCAGACGGAAAGTAACCTGGATTTCAGTATCAAGGGTAACACCTGCAGGCAGGGTCAGCTCGGCAGTACCGATTTCCTTACCAAGTTCGGGGTCAACTTTTTCGTCAGAAGCAAGGCACTCCATAACCTGGAAACGAACGGACCGCTGATTGTTCTGGCGAGGATAGAAAGAGTTAGTACCCGTTGCAGGAAGTTCAGCGTTTTTAATGATAATATTGAACAGCTTTAACTGGTCGGTTTCATCATAAGCACAAGTGCCGAAGCTACGGTTGGACACGTTGATAATCTTAACGTCTTCACCGGGGAGACGTCCACCACGCATCTGGATATTAGCCTTTTTAGCTTCCTTCTGGATGTCCATCTGACCCTTATCAACCTGTTCCTTAACTTCCTCAACGCTCTTGCCCTGCTGTTTAGCAATTTCTTCCAGAACGATATTGAACTCGCTCATCTTATTTGCATAAATAGCAGCACCCTTAGCAACGGACTCATCGGGGTCAAACATCTTAGTTTCGATACCGAACTCGCTCTTAACACGGCTCATAACCTGCGGCATCTTGGAAGAACCACCAACAAGTAGAATTTCGCTTACATCACTCTGAGTGAAGCCCTTCTTTTCAGCTTCCTTAAACATTTCACGAGTAAGGTCAATAGTACGAGTGAGAAGGTCTTCAGTAAGCTCATCAAATTTTTCACGAGTCAGCTCAACACGAACACGCTCCCCCATATAGTTGACAGCAACAGGAGCTTTTTCCTTTGCACTCAATAGCTTCTTGGCACGTTCTGCAGCAAGGCTGAGTTCCTGGAGAGTTTCTGCATCCTCAAGGATGTTATCAGGTGTTCCGGTTTCAGACTGATACTGTTCTGCGAGATACATAAGAACACGGTCGTCCCAATCCTTACCACCGAGGTTATGGTCACCACCGGTGCAGATAACACGGATTTCTCCGGGCTTAATGTTAATCATGGTAATATCGAAAGTACCACCACCAAGGTCATAAACCAGAACGGTTTTATTCTGACTATCGTCAGTAACGCCGTATGTAATAGCAGCAGCAGTAGGTTCGTTAATAATAGCCAGAACATTCAGACCAGCAATAACACCAGCAGCCTTGGTAGCGTCACGCTCAGTAACACCGAAGTATGCAGGGCAGGTAATAACAACATCATGAATCTGCTCATCGTCGCCCAACTTGCCTTCCATACGGAGGGTATCCTCAGCATCCTTTACGACTTTCTTGAGGATGTAAGAAGAAATTTCTTCTGGCTTCATATCAATGCCGTTCAGATTCAGACTGAATCCAGGCTGTCCAATGCTACGCTTAATGAAAGTTACAACCTGCTCGGGATACATCTTTGCACTTTCTTTTGCGGCAGAACCAACGGTAACATCGGTCTGTGTTTCAAAGAATACAGCCGAAGGGGTAGTAAGGTCACCCTCTGCGTTTTTGAGAACAACAGGCTTGCCATTCTCATCAATGTATGCAATGCACGAATAAGTTGTACCAAGGTCAATACCAAATACTTTTCCCATGATTTAGTTTCCTTTCGTCTATATAGATTTAATTATTTTCCGTAGGTTTGGTGGCAGGAGCTTCGTACTTGAAAATCTTGATTCTTTCGGGTCTGAGCACCTTGTCGCCTTTTTCGTAACCATCTGCAGCACGAACAGCTATGAGGTTATCCTTGGATTTATCATCCGTCGGAACGGTCTGAATAATCTTTTGGCGGCGAGTATCTACTTCGTGACCGGGAACACGATAAGATTCGATGTTCTGGCGATAAAGGATGTCTTCCAAATCTTCAGCAATACCCTTTACTATTCTAAGGAGTTTCTTGTAGTTTTCCTCAGTAGGCTCTTTCTTGTTGTACACACGAACATGACCCTTAGTGGTGTCAACGAGCTGGATAATATCCAACGCAATCGTGTCAACAATCTTATCTAAAGCTCCGTTCTGATAACGCACCAGTTCACGGTGCATATTATCGAACAGACCATTCTTGTGTGTGTCCTCTGCGATTTTGTCGTCGAAAGTTTGCTGCAAAGTAGCGAGAGCCTGCTGAACGGCATCCAGTTTTTCAAGAAGTGCAGTTTGCTCTGCAGGAGTTTCAGCAGGAGTCTTCTGAGGCTCAGCGATTTCTTCAACTGGTGTGGTGATTTTCTCATCCATTTTTCCTTGTACCTCCTCTTGATCTATAAATTTTTCAAATCTCGATGAATCTTTCGTTGGCAAACCAGCTTTCAAATCTGCAAGTGCACGCTCGGGGTCTTCGATTAAATACACTAAGTAGTTGTATGCTCCAAGAGGAGACAAATTGTACTCTTTGCTCAAAAACTCCGCTGTATATCCATGCACTTGAGTCTGAGACTTGTCTTTCTTACAAAATCTTCCTACGCGAGCATAGTTGAAAAATTCTTCAAATATCTCTTTGTGTTTAGCAATTTGAGCAACCATTCTTCTTGACTGCTTTTCTGAATACTTATATTTTTGCTGAACAAATCTGACAGCCATTTCTTCTTTTGAATTACTATCCCTAGATGCGTTTGCTATAATAGTAAATCGATTACAAATATACTGTTCCAAAGATTCCTTATTCTCAAACTCTTTTACAACAGAGATATAACCTCTTTCTTGATCCGTTTCAAGATAAACATATCTATCATTTTTTCGAATCACTCCACATCCGTACAAATAATTTGTCCATATTCCATTAATTTTTAACTGTGACTCATTATAGTCTTCAGCTTCAAATATACCTGGAAGATTTATATCTGGAAAATCGCTTTTTAATTTGTTAAAATAGCTTTCTAAATTCATATAATTCCTCCTAATAGCTTCCTCTAGGAACTTCACTTATCATTCCAATGTTTTCTAGTTCATCCATGCTTAATGGCATATCATATTGGTATCCTCCACCAGTGGAACCCGTTGTATCTTCAAACATTGGAGCAATTTCACCATAAGCCAGACCGTCACCATCTCCATATTTAGCATGCGAACGATCATAATAATCATCAACCTTTTGATGCATTTCTGCTTTCTGTGCATCTGTATAGAATGATGAATTATCAATCGCATTATCTAGATTTTCTTTTGTAAAATCTTGTTCTGCCTCATATCTATGATAAGATGGTTCATCTGTAATATTTGCCTCGTTCAAATGATAAGGAATTGATCTCTGTTCGCGTGTTGCACAAGTACCGTCGCTATTGACTTCTCCAACACATTTACCTGAAGGTGGTCCAACTCTATCGAATTGATCCCCTACTTGCATTACTTTCATTTCACGAGACTCTGGTACTGTACCATCCTTCCAATTATATCCAATATCATACTTCTTTGTATTTCCGTCATAATATACGCACGATACATTTTTTTCATTTTCAGGAACTCGTACATCGCCTCTGTCTTCTTTTGACGTAGCATCATAATTGGTTTTTAGTTCGTCGGTTAATGCAGATTTCTGTTCATCTGTTAGTTTTCCGTCACCTTGCTTATAGTAATCCTCTAATTTTTTTTGATTATCATAATCATATTTTGAATCATATTGTTCTGGTTCTCTAACTTTCGATTCAAAATCATCAACTTTTTTATCTATATCAGTTGGGATTTCTGACGATTCATCAAATACAGCACCTTTACCTTCTTCTCTTTGGCGAATTTCGCTTTCTGTTGCATTAGAATTAGTATTCTCTGGTGAAATTTCGCTTGTTGCGTTCGGATGTCCGGTCAGGATATTATCTGTGATATTTTGTGCATAATCTCTGGCATCTGCTTCAACCGGTTGGTCTCTATATCCTCGATAATCATCCTCTGGACAAACATAATCATCAAAGTTTTCTTTGAATTGATAGTCTTGTTCGGTTTGAGGATTATCTGCTCGTTCATGCTGCCAACAATGTCGAGACTCGTGGGCGATAGTATCAGCAGTTTCCGCAGCATCACCCATATTAAAGCGGTTTATGTAAATGGTGTTGTTGCTTGCAGCATATCCGCCATAATCGCCAGGGTTCTCATTGTTGTAATAAGCTATGTTGGGCTTGTTTTCAAGCTGGAGATCTTTTGCGATGCTATCGCGGAGATTCTCTACAGCTTGTTCCTTTTCGACTTGCGAAAGGTTGTCCCAGTTGTTCTGTTCAAATGCACCCAGATTTTCACGAGTTTCACTGCTTATATCTGATTTGTTGGCAACATCTTCCGCTGTTGCTGTGCCTTCTGGCTTCACATCAGCAGCAGAAGCGTTTGCGTTTTCGGGCAAATTAGTAACTTGAACAGGAATTTCATAACCTAATTCTTGAGCTGCGGCAATTCTATGGCGACCATCATCGGCAAAGGAATAACTCCCGTCTGCTTGCTGTTCGACTTTAATCATGTTTTCCGGGTCGAAGTAAGCGTGTGCCGTGTCCTTCAAATCCGGGTCTTGTTTGATTTCGTCGAGAGATTTGCCGCTATCCAATGCTTGCTGAACATCCGGTATTCCTTCGGCAATACGCATATAGTCTTCTTTGGTATTGCCATGGTGATTCCAGAATTGGTCACTATCCATACCCTGTGCGTATGTCATATCAATGTCAGACGCATTAACCATCACACAATTATCGGGAAGCTCTGTAGCAGATACATCCTTGCCACTTTCCGGCAAAGGAGTTGAAACGTCTGTTGTAACGTCCATACCCAAGGATTGTTGCAAATCAGCATTTAACTTTTGCCACTCGGGGTCTTGGGAATATTCTGAGTAATCGTCGAGTCCATAATTATGCCCATTCATGTAATCTGCCATATTATTCATAGCGGTACGATATGCGTCTTCACCTTCGGGAGTTTCAGACTTATTTTCCATTCTGGAATTTGTATCGTCTGGCTGTTCCTCGTTTTGGTCACGAGTATCTGTGGAACTTTCATTTTTGTTATCCGCAGAATCGTTTTGAGTTTCAGTATCATTACGAGGTGCTTCGTTTTCAGTATCTACCGTTTGAGTAGATTCTGTTTCTGCAGGTTCATTTTGCTGTTCTGCACCGTTCTCAGAAGGATTTCTGTTTTCCGATTCTGCAGCATCATCAACATTGTTGTCAGCATTATGAACATCAGCGTTTTCGGCTTCATCCTCAGCTCGTTCTGCTGCTTTTTGATTTTCTTCTTCGGCAGCCTGTTCTTCTTCCTCTTGTTCTCGTTCGGAATCGCTACCGTCTGTAGATTCAGCTCCTTCGTTACGGTTCTCAGAATCATCGTCAGAATAATCTTCTAACTCACCAGGGTCTTCCTCGTCGTTATCGTCAATATCGTCACCGTCTTCGGTGTCGGCTTCGGTATCGGCCTCAGAGCCATCGGGTTCGCCGTCGTTATCCATATCGCCATCGGCTTCATTGCCGTCAGCGGTGGAGTCAGTATCCTCGGTCTGAGCTTCGCCATCATCCTGTACGTCATCGATGTTATCACCGTTCTCGGTGCCTGTCTCGTTATCGGCCTCAGAGCCATCGGGCTCACCGTTGTTATCCATATCGCCATCGGCTTCATCATCGTCAGCGGTGGAGTCAGCATCCTCGGCTTCAGCTTCACCATCATCCTGTACATCGTCGGAGTCGTTATCATCAAGGGATTCTTCGTCAGAATAATCCTCGGTTTCTCCTACGTCTTCATCCTCTTGGTCTTCCCAATCGGACTCGGAGGATTCAGCTTCATAATCGTTGGGTTCGTCAAACGATTCATCATTATTCTCGTCCATAGGCGAATCAGAAGAATCTGTATCGCTATCAGTATCTTTATCTATTCCGTCGCCTATATCATCGTCGGAATCGTCAAACCCAACGCCATCTTCATCGCCAGAAGATGTATCATCATTTTCGTAATCAGAGCCGTCATATTGTGAATCGGTATTTTCTACATCGTTACCCTCAGAAAAACCAACCTCTTGGCTGTCATCCGGTTCTCCCTCGGAATCAGAATCAGACTCATCATACTCCTCGGCGCTATCTTCTGGAGATTCAGTAGTGTCAGTATCTTCATCAAAACCGCCAGATTCACCGGCTTCTTCAGTTGCAGCCTCTTGTGTAGCCTCGGAAGATTCTCCTCCAGTTTCTGCTGCAGAAGTTTCGCTCACTTCGGAACTGCTACTAACTTCGCCGCTGCCACCGCCTTCAACGGAACCACCGCCGCCACCTTCGATTTCTGACATTACTTACACCTCCTTGTTGTTTACTTTGCTTTTTTGCTTGTCACGAGATTCTTTCAGCCATTGACCGTCATCCGTGGAACCATCATCGAATCCTACGCCGCCACATATAAGGTCTACTTCGATTTGAGTATCTATTGCAGTTTCTCCACCTGTTTGACCAAGTTGTTCAACAGGTGCTTGCTGTTCCAATCGTTTCATGTTCGTCCTCCTTATCTATAGCAGTAATCGGGTTGAACGAAAAATGTGAGCTGCTCGGGCACTCCACCATAACGAAACGTAGGAACAGAAATGTATTTACAACGGTTGGCAGCTTTCTGGATACAGTCTGTCAAACAACCGTTTATTTCTCGTTCCAGGATGCTTCCACGCACAACACGGAACGTAATAAATTCTTCTTCCATTTGTAGGCTGTTGTATAACATACTTTCCAACTGAGCTTTACTATCAAGCAAAGCATTGTTTACTCTGAAATAGTTGTATGGAGAAGATGGACATTCGGGGTAGTGTTTTTTATTCCATGTGTGGTCTTTAGCAATTTCATCGTCACTCAAATTCATATAGCCATAATTAGGCATTGAAGATGAGTCTGAATACTGATTATCCCAAGTCACGTCAACATGGTGGTAATATCCGTTAATTTTTACAATGTTCCATGCGTGAGGACCGGCACCTATTGAACTGCTGCCTTTACCGGAAACAACCCAACACTCTAAATCAATTTTGTCACACAAAAACTTAAAAGCTTTTGCGAACCCCTCACATACACACTTGTGCTTCAAGAGTGCGCCAATTATGTTATGTGCTTCAGCAATATTGCGTTCATTAGGTCTATGACTACTGGCAGCAACCGTATCGTACTCCAGATTGCTTTTGAGATAATCATGGAGAGAACGAACCTTATCATAATCAGATTGATGGTCGTTGATATGCTCGCTTATAATGCTTTGAGCTGCGGCATCCAACTGACCACGAATCTTCGTTGCCTCGGCAGGAGAGTATAAATAAGCTGGCATTATATCTCTCCGCATTAAACTTGACATTACTCGAAATTCTTGACCAACATAGAATATTTCGGGATGGTCATTCAATACTTCAATCGCCAATTCCGCAGCCTGGATTGAACCAGTAACCGGAAAACTTCTTCCTCTATTTTGAAAACATTGGAGGGCAGCATCATATATCCGTTTATTAGCCCCCAAGTTGTTGTAATACACGCTCTGCACTC
>OMDD01000666.1_pt1 | contig 16359 bp, 6 predicted proteins | sample 1674331 | NCBI WGS metagenome assembly OMDD01 (sample SAMEA103958164, study PRJEB25191) | human gut metagenome | biome: human-associated habitat [ENVO:00009003]; feature: intestine environment [ENVO:2100002]; material: feces | place: Germany | collected 2013/2015
GCGGTGATAAAGCAATTTTAAATGATTACTTTACCGAAAAAAATGATGCGGTAAAAACAGAAATCCCATCATGGAAATATACATGCAAAATCGCTGTAGAAAAAAACTGTTGGCGTGTCATGTTTGGAATTCCATGGGAGTTGTTCGGTGGATTTCCGGAAAAATATTTTAAGTTTCAGGTTTACCGGAAAAAGAATCAGACCAGTGAAGTTTTGGCTTTAAATCCGTTGGATTTAAATGCAAATTACGAGTCCAGATTTGATTTTGATCCGGAAAGCTTTATTGAGTGCATACCTGGAGGAACACCGCAGGTTATCTATTCCAACAGTGCTTGCGTGATCCTACCGGATGGAATGATGCATTGGCAGCGGCCGGCGACATTGGAATGGCCATCTACAAATGAGCGGGCTGAGATTCTGCATCTGCAGAAATCGCTGACGCCTACAACACCCGATGAATTGCCAGATCGGATTATAACCGTACAAAGATGGCAGGATGTGTTAATGTTGGAAGGAATGGATTTCTTCCCAAATGCACGATGTGAAAACTCTTTTGATAAGGTGGATCCTTGGGTACAGAGACGTCTCTGTAACGAAGCACTTCGAAAAGGAGATACTGCGACAGCCTGCAGAGAACTGGACGTATTGATTGGTTATTTCCGAACGCTCACGGCATGGTGGTATGCAGATCATACACTTGGAGATGCAGACGAAGACAACTGGATTGGATTCACACATCTGAAATCTGTTTCAGATCAGGGGAATAAGATCGTATTAAAGTACGAATATGGTTTGAACACGTGCGATGCCGTATTGATTCCACAGAATCGTGGTTTTCGCTTTTATACAAGAGAAAAAGGAGATTTTGACAGCGAAGCAGTTTCGTACACATTTTCAGAAATAGAGGGAGAATATCAGATCAAAACAGCACATTCTGTGATTGTGATTACAGCGGGAGATGATTGGAAGATCTGTGCGGATGAAAAATTTGTATTGGATGCAGATAACTTCAAGCTCTATGATTATGCAGGAAGCAAAGGTTTCGATGTGTGCCAACCACTTCTGGAAAGAGAAATGGTGTATGGATTCGGTGAACGATTTGATGCCGTAAACCAGAGAGGTCGGGTACTTTCTTTGTGGCACAGAGATGCATTTGAAGGTTGTAATTGTTCTATTGGAAATCAGTCCTACAAAAATGTATCATTTTTACACTCTACAAAAGGTTACTCTTTGTTTATTAACAGTTTTTACAGAATTAGAGCAGATATTGGAAGAGTCAGTAAAGGGCTTCGAATCACAACAGCAGGACCCAAAGCAGATATTTATGTTTTTACGGGAAGCGTCTTAGAAAACATGGAGGAATATACAGCCTTAACCGGAAAACCGTTGCTTCCGCCTGCGTGGGTGTTTGAACCGTGGGCCGGCGGTGGGGTAGGCAGATGGATGGACGGACCGACGCACGATGTAATCCAGGAGATGGAAGGTGTTATACGGAAGTTTAAAAATCTTGATATCCCACATTCTGGCCTGTATGCAGAGGGTGCTGGTTGGAAATGGGAAGACCATTACAACAAAGAAGAAATATATAAGATTGCTGCGTTTACAAAACAACAGAAGATGCGGGTTTTTTCCTGGCAGTTTTCACATCTGGACATGGAGCAGGCAAAGGAACTTCTGCCGAATTGTGCGGAAGAAGATCTGCCAATTACAAGAACGCCGGATTATCATGGAGAAAAAGTTCTTCCATGTGCTATTGATTTTTCACATCCAAGAGCAGAGGAACTTCTGGAAAACCAATGGCATGATCGAATGGATGCAGGTTTTGATGGAACTATGGTGGATTTTGGAGAAATCATTCCAGATGAAGCAGTGTTTTACGATGGTCGTACGGGAGATGAAATGCACAACGCATACGCGCTGGATTATACAAAAGCGTATCGAAAACTCTTTGAAAAATATAAAGGAGAGGATCACGTGCTGTTTTCAAGATCTGCGGCAGCGGGTGTTCAAAAGTATTCCTGCCAGTTTGGTGGAGACCAGCTTTCAAGTTTTAGAGGCCTGACTTATGCAATGAATGGAGGCCTGACACTGGCGGCTTCCGGTTTTCCATTCTGGGGTGTTGATGCAGGAGGTTATTCAGGATTTGCAGATGAAGAAACGTATCTCCGTTGGACGGAATTTGCAACCTTCTCACCAATTATGCGTTTCCATGGAGTAACCCCAAGAGAGCCATGGGCTTACAGCCGATATGCAGTGTCTGTTTATAAATTTTATGCATGGCTAAGAGAAAATCTTCTGAAATATTCGGTTCATACAGCAGAAGAGGCACATAAAACAGGCATACCAATGATGAGACCGTTGCCAATGGTATTTCCTGAGGATAAAGAGGCTGTCTATTGGGAAGATGAATATTTTTATGGTTCAGATCTGTTAGTTGCTCCGGTGCATCAAGAAGGAGAAAAGAGGAGAATTTACTTCCCATCAGGAAGCTGGATCAATTTGTTGGATTTCAGAAAGATGGTTGGTGGAAACCGAATTTTTCAGGTGGATGTTCCAATTGACAAAATTCCTGTTTACATTCGGGAAGGAGCGTGCATTTTATCTGTTATGAATGGAGAATTGCAGCTTGGACAAAGCATGACATATGAAAAAAAGAATACAGTTCTTATGAGTCGAGCTTTAAATGAAACTTCAGGCAAACGGTATGCAGATGGAAAAAAAATTGAATACAATATTTTGGGCAAAACGGGTGAAGATTTCTTTATGCTTCGCCATGCATTTGAGACAGAATTTATTGTTCTTCTTGGTTTTGACAGAAAGCCAGAAAGTCTGGAGTTGAATGGAGTTTCTCTTTCAGAAGGTGCATCCTTGAATGCGTTGAATTATGGTTCCGGCTGGTATTGGAGAGAGGATACAGCAGTTGTTGTCAGTGTTCCTAAACTGGAAAAGACAGAAATTCATGTAATTCACAAAGAACAATAGTATCAAAATGACGAAGTGATCCCTGCGAAGATTCTTGAGAGAAAGTCCCGTCTTCGGTTTAATTTCGAAGAGGGGACTTTCTTAAAAACAAACGAAACATTTCATGGAAAGAGAGGGTGGAAGATGGAAAATACAGGGTTTTATGTAATACCTAATAAAACGCAGTATGAAATTGGGGAAAGAGTCTGGCTGGAAATAAAAAAAACAGGGCCGACGAAAGCAAATCACGTGAAAGTTTCGTTGTTTACGTATCAGGGAGAAAATCTGAAAATGGAATGTACCCTGGAACAAGGAGTGTATATTCCACTTGCGGAAAGCATTTCAGAAAAAACGGGTGGATATCTGGTAAAAATAGAATTCTTTCAAAAGACTGAAAAACTAGGGAGCTGTTACACGGCATTTGATGTTGTGAATTGCTGGACAGAAGCTCCAAGATATGGATTTCTTAGCAGTTTTTCTGAGGAAGATAAACAAAAAGAAGAGTATCAGGAATTTTTCAGGGAAATGCACTTGAATGTGATTCAGTTTTATGACTGGATGTACCGCCATGATGAGTTTTATCCGGAGAGTGATATTTATACAGATATCATGGGAAGAAAAGGTTCGATGACTGCTGTTGCGAAAAAAATCGAAGGAGTGCACGCTTGCGGTGCCAAGGCAATAGCATATGGCGCTGTTTACGGTGCAGAATCATTTCAGGAAGAACATCCGGAATGCAGCTATCGGTACGATAATGGAGAACCAATGATTTTCATTGACAAAATATGGTTGATGGATATTCACAGGGGAACGGCGTGGAGAAAACGGATTTTACAGGAATATGGAAAAGCGCTGGAAAAAGGTTTTGATGGCGTACATATGGATCAATACGGAGATCCGAAAGAGGCATTAATTCTGGAAAATGGAAAATATGTCATTCGAGATCTGGCAGATGATTTTGGTGATTTGATCAATGAAACAAAAGAAAAATACCCGGAAAAACAACTCATTTTTAATGCAGTAAATAACTGGCCGGTAGATTCGGTAAAAAAGAGTCGCGAAGATTGTATTTATATAGAGGTCTGGTCGCCGAATGATACTTATAGAGATCTATATCGTTTGATTGCGCATGCTCGGGAAACAAAAGATGAGAAGAGGGTGATTCTGGCAGCGTATTTGAATCCGTTTAAAACAGAACCAGAAAGAAATCTGAAGGGATCTACAGCGCAGCTTGCAATGGCAACAATTTTCGCTTCTGGCGGATACCATCTTCTATTGGGCGAGGAAGGAAGTGTTCTGACAGAGGCATATTATCCGGACAACTGCAGAATTGGGGAACATTCGTTCCGAAAAACATTGAAAAAATATTATGATTTTATTACCGCGTACGGCGGACTTTTATTTCCGGAAAATTGGACGGATCTGACGATGCAGTATGCAGGAGGAATCAACTCAGAATTTATATTCGAAAATGTTGATTGGTCACCGTATCCGGAAGCAGGAAAGGTATGGATTCAAATTTATAAGAGAGGACGAGAATTTTCAATACGATGTGTGAATTTTACGGGAATTTCGGACATGAACTGGAATAGAACACATGAGGAATTCCCACAGCGTGTAGAAAAGATAAAAGTGAAGGCAAAACTTCCGGGAGAAAAGAAACAAATATACGTTGTGACACCGGACGGTGAAATTCAGGAGCCAGAAGAAGTGTATTATAAAGTAAAACTAGGGGATGATCAAAGACAGGAAATTACATTTGAATTGGACAAATTATTGGTGTTTTCTGTTATATATCTGCGTTTGGAATAGGATTCTGAGCGTAGGTAAAAAAATAGGAGGGTTTTTACATGAGATTGAAATTAGATAAAAGAACAGGACCCCTTTACTGGTGTACCTATGAGAAACAGTTTACTGAAAATACTTTTATGCCAGAAGAACGGTTCAAAGAAAATATTGATTGGGTAGCAAAGGAATTTGTTCCATATGGATACGAGATGGTATGCACAGATGGATGGATCGAGGATTCTTTCTGCATCAATGAAAATGGATATCTAACTCGTCATCATGATTCATGGAAACATGATTGGAAATATTGGGCAGACTATCTGAATGAGAGAGGAATGGCTCTCGGCGTTTACTACAATCCGACCTGGATCAGCCCGGCAGCGGTAAAGAACAAAGAAATTTTGGTCAAAGGAACAAATATTCCGGTGCGGGAAATTACAGATTTGTCGTATGTTTATAATGGAGAAAATGAGAAAAAAATAACGGGGGATCGTTTTTCTTATCCAAATGGAGAAGATCGAGCATTGTATTGGGTGGATGTAGATCGTTCTGGAGCAAAAGAGTATGTGCAAGGATATGTAAAGTATTTTATTGACTGCCATGTAGCTTTTTTACGAATTGATTTTCTTTCCTGGTACGAAGATGGAATGGATAAAGGAAAGCAGATTGGCAGAAATCATGGATCAGCAAATTACCGAAAAGTTCTCGAATGGATCAAGGAAGCAGCAGGGGATCAGATAATGATCAGTCTTGTTATGCCGCATTTGAAAAACAATGGTGAGAATGAGTTTGGCATGGGACAGATGGCGCGTATTAACGAAGACTCCGGTACGGGAGGCTGGGATACTTTTAGTGATCGAAACAGAGGACTGCATTTTGATTATTGGTCTCAGTGCACGACAGCATTTGAAGGCCTGATTTACTGGTCAAAAATTTTTGCTGACCACAACATGATCATGGATGCGGATATGCTTCGCCTGAATACCTTTGCAAATGATGAGGAGTGCAAATCGGCTGTATCGCTGGAACTGATTGCGGGAGCGCCGCTGGATATCGCAGATCAGTATGATACGATCAAAGATCGGGCATGGATTTATCAGAATGAGGAACTTCTTGCGTTGAATAAAAAAGAAATTTTATCCTTCCCATTATCAACGGATACCAAAAATCCGGACAGTACCATCTGGATTGGAAAAGAAGCAACAGGAGAGATTATTCTTTCCGTATTTAATAGAGATGCAGAAGAAAAAGAAGTAGAGATTGATTTTAAACAAGTGTTGTTGTGCAGGGCTGCCAGTGTCAGGGATCTTTGGATGCATGAAGATCTCGGAGAAATGAAGAGCTTTCATACCATGCTTCCGCCACATGGATGCCGGGTACTGAAACTTTCGGAAAGGAGTTAGTATGAATCTGGCTGCTTTTTATCACAGCGGGATGTACCCGGAAATTTATGCACCGGATCGGTTTCATCTGAGATTTTCTTTCCGGGCCGCAAGTGGGGACATAGAAACGTGTACCTTGGTTTATTTTCATAAAAATCACAGAGACGAAACAACGAAAGAAGAAAGGATGTCAGAGCAGTACCACTTAGGAACATCGGTTGTCTATGTGGCAGTGGTTTCTTTTCAAAAGCCGGCGAGATATCTTCAGTATTATTTTCGAGTGACGGGAAAAGACGGGGATACGCGCTGGTATAATGCGTGGGGCACAGTCGAAAAATGTCCGGATTCCGGTTTTTTCGAATATGCATATGCCAATAAGTGTTTTGTGGAGTATATGCCACCCAAATGGAGTCAGGGAACGATTTACTATCAGATATTTCCAGAGCGTTTCCGCAAAGAAAATCCGTTTTATGCGCCGGAGAACTGTGTGGCGTGGGGAAGTAAACCGACAGCTTCCAACTTTATGGGTGGAAATTTGAATGGAATCCGAAAATCGCTTGGCTATCTGGCAGAACTTGGAGTGGAATGCATTTATTTGAACCCAGTGTTTGCGTCTCCCTCAAACCATAAATATGACACGACGGACTATTATAAAGTAGATCCTCATTTTGGAAGCAATGAGGATTTGCGAATTTTGGTCAAAGAAGCACATGAAAAACATATAAGGGTTATTTTAGATGCTGTGTTTAATCATACTGGAACAGATTTTTTTGCATTTGCTGATCTTTTAAAAAAGCAAGAAAAATCAGAGTATCAGAGCTGGTATCATATTACTCGTTTTCCGGTAAGGGAAGAGGCAGACTGTTATGAATGTTTTTTTGGATTTGCTGGCATGCCAAAACTGAATACAGGAAACGAGAAGGTACAGGAGTATCTTTTGAATGTACTGGAATACTGGGTACGGGAAGTACAAGTGGATGGATATCGCTTTGATGTGATTGATGAAATTGATGAGAATTTTGTTCTCAAAATCAGAGATCGACTCAAACGCTTGAACCCGGAACTTGTTCTGATTGGTGAAACATGGGCAGAGGGAAAACGACTGCTGAACGGATGTGAAATGGACAGTATTATGAATTATTCTTTCCGCCAGGCAATGCTGGACTTTTTTGCAGAACGGAGTATTAACGCCGAAACATTTGGCCATCGGTTGGAAACTGCATTGTCGCGACATCCTGATGAAACTAATATGGCTATGTTTAATGCATTGGACACACATGATACCAAGCGTTTTATCAACAGTTGTAGTCATCGGTTAGATTCCTTTAAACTTGGTGTTGTTGTGCAGATGATGTTTCCGGGTTCGCCGTCCATTTATTATGGGGACGAAGTAGAAATCGACGGAGAAAATGATCCGGACTGTCGAAAGTGTATGACGTGGCAAGAAAATCCGGAAGAAAAAGAGAGTTTTCGTTTTTATCAGAAACTGATTCAGTTTCGAAAAAAACATTCTGCCATACGAAACGGTTCGTTCACAACGGTTTTGGCGGATGAACGTGTATATGGTTTTGCGCGTGAAAATGAAAAGGAGATAATAGAAATTTTTGTAAATGACGGTGATAGCGCAGCAGAGATTACAGTCGAAAACGCTAGATCAATTTTGATTCCAAAGGGAAATTTTTACATTGTGTGCAGAAAAAATGGAGAAATAATAGAAGAAATCTGCAGTTGAAAAAACTGCGGGAAAGGAGTTCTTTATGGGGAAACTGAAATTTGGGGTTTCATCAATTGTTCTGGGAAAAGAACAGAAAACAGAGAATCTGAGATATGATTCTGTGGAGTGGGGAGAAGCGACTACGATACAGGATTTTTTCCGCGCGGGGGGAAATCCGTCCTCTGTTACACCAACAAGATGTAAGTTTCTGTATACAGCAGAAAAACTGTTTGTTTTGTTTGAAAACATGGAAGAAAAAGCTCATCATATCTTGAAAGAGGAAAATACCGTTACAGAGTTAACAGTAAAACGAAAAGATCAAGTAGAAGTTGCACTTTCAGGAAAAGAGTTTTCAAGAAGAGATTTTGCGGTTTTCACAGCAAAACGGGATGGCAGCAACAGTGCTTTTGTAGAAAAAGGAATGACATATCTTAGCGGAGATCAGGCATATCTGGGAGAGGGAAAAGACCAGGGAGAAAAAACGGCGATTTCGAAAGAGCAGTATTCTGTAACAGTAGACATTCTGCAGGACAGATGGTACGCTTTATTTGCAATACCGTGGATGCTTTTTGGCGGAAAGCCGGAGAAAGAGAAGTCTTTTGATCTTCAAGTCTATCGAAAAAAACATCAGTCAAGTGAAGTTCTCTGCCCAACACCATTAGATCTGAATGTGAATTATTCGGATCGATTTGAATATGATCCAGAGACTTTTCTTGAGGTATCTTTTGGAGAAAAGGGGGAAACGAAAACGGAGAACGGCATTGTATTTGTCATGCCGTCCGGAATTTGCCACTGGCAGAGACCAGGAGTGTTGGAAAAAACTAGTACGGAAGAACGGAAGGAAATTTATCAGCTACAAAAGAGTGTAGAACCAACAACGAGAGAAAATCTGACAGATAGAATCCGAATTGCACAGCGCTGGCAGGACAGTCTGACATTGGAGGGTTTTGACTTTTTCTTTAACCAGGAAGTTGCAAATCCATGGAAGCCTATGGACCCATGGGTAGAAAAGCGTTTAGTGAATGAGCGGTTAAGAGAAAACCGATGGGAGGAAGCAGCTGCTGAGCTGGATCGTTATCTTACGTTTTTAAGAACTTGCAGTGCATGGTGGTATGCGGATCACAGCTTTGGAAACCAGGATCTGGAAAAATGGACATCATGTAGTGAAATTGGACATGTTCTGGAAACAAAAGATCATGTAACGATTTGTGTTGAATCAAAAGAGAGAACATGGGAGCTCATGATTTATCCTGTGGTCGGTGGTTTCCGAATGGTCTCTGGAAAGAAAGGCTTCTTTGATGGACAGCCGGAAGCATTTTCTGTGGAAGAATCCGAGCATGCATATATAATCAGAAGCAAAGAGCATGAGATGATACTCCAGAAAGAAACACTGGAAATTTCTATTGATAGAAAAGCAATTACAAATCTGAAAAATATTTCGTTTATATTTGAAAAGGAAAGTGTTTCGGCTTCGCGAATTCAATTTTCAATTCATGAAAACAGCGCCATTTATGGATTTGGAGAGCGTTTTGACAGCGTGAATCAGTATGGAAAAACCGTTGCGCTGTGGCAGAGAGATGCTTGTGAGGGATGTCTTGCATCCATTGGAAATCAGGCGTATAAAAATATTCCGTTGGTACATACAAGTGACGGTTTCAGCTTTTTTGCAAATACTTCGTATCGGATGCGGATGGATGTGGGAGATGCTGTGCAAGACTATCTTTCGGTGGAAGCACTTGGAGATGTTTTTGATTTTTATATTTGGAGCGGAACACCACGTGAGGCGATGACTGCTTACGGAACGCTCACAGGGCTTCCGATTTTCCCACCGGAATGGGTATTTGAACCATGGGCTGGCGGTGGCGGCGGAAGATGGAGAAACGGTCCGTTACAGGATATTGCGCTGGAGCAGATGGCGGCAATGAAAAAATTCCATGAACTCGATATTCCGCATTCCGGCTTTTATGCAGAAGGAGCAGGAGCTACCTTTTATGGAGAATATAAAAAAGAGGAATTATACAAAGTTGTATCGTTTGGAGAACGTCATGGATTCAAGGTGTTTTCCTGGCAGTTCCCTAATATGACGCAGGAATTGGCGCAGGAATTGTTGCCGGAATGCCCGAAGGAGGAGCTTCCGATTACGAGAAATAAAAATGATGAGGAAGAAAAACTTCCGGTGTATATCGATTTCTCTCATCCGCGTGCGAAAGAGCTTCTGGCAGCACAGTGGAAGGATCGTCTGGATGCAGGTATTCGTGGAAGTATGGTTGACTTTGGAGATGTTGTACCGGACGAGGCAGTTTTTTATGATGGAAGACGCGGCGATGAGATGCATAACGCGTATGCCTATCAGTATGCGAAAAATTATAGAGAGTTATTTGAACAAAAATATGGAGATGACCATGTTCTTTATACAAGAGGCGCTGCACCCGGATCTCAACACTTTGCGTGTCAGTTCGGCGGGGATCAGCTGACCAGTTTCCAGGGACTGAAATATGCGATTGCAGGAGGCCTTTCTGCAGCTGCTTCTGGACTTCCATTCTGGGGTGTTGATGCGGGAGGTTATGATGGATTCCCAGATCAGGAAACATATCTCCGGTGGACAGAGTATGCTGCATTTTGTCCATTGATGCGTTTCCATGGAACGGAGCCGAGAGAGCCGTGGGAATACGATGCTTTTACAGTGAAAGTTTATCGTTATTATACGTGGCTGCGGGAAAATCTTCGTCCATATATTGTAAGTGTAGCAGCAGAAGCTCACAAACTGGGAATACCGATGATGCGTCCGCTTGCGATGATGTATCCAGAAGATCAGGAAGCAACAAAGGTGTGGGACGAATATCTTTTCGGAGAAGATCTTCTGGTTGCGCCGGTTTCTGATGAAACAGAAGAGCGGGAAATCTATTTTCCTGAGGGACGGTGGATTAGTCTGTGGAATTTAAATGATGAAATTTCCGGTCCGGTGCAGAGGAGCGTTGAGGTGCCAATTGATAAAATACCGGTGTACGTTCGAGAAGGAAGTTTTCTTCCACTTCGACTGAATGAGAATCTGAAACTTGGAGAAAGCATGAGCGAATCGGAAACAGAAATGATTTTGGCTGTGGTGCCGCAGAATGACAGCATCGTAAAAGAAACACTGTATGAGAGATCCGGTGCCAAAACATGTTGTGACATGAAAAAAAATGGCGAAACTATACAGCTCCAAATTTCAGGAAAAACAGTAGAGCTTTATGTAATGCTGGCGGGAATTCATTGGAAAAATACAGAAGCTATCGTAAACGGAAGAACATTAACAAAAGTGACTGCGAGAGAAGGTCTGTATTTCACGGAAGGTTATCTGGAGTTGGAAGAGGGTATCTTGGTGAAGATTAATCCATCTGCCGAATCGGTGATAAAAATACAAAAAAAATAAGATAAACATTAAGGAAAATCTGATAAACAGTAGAATGAGAACAGAACATATAAGTCGCGATTTGAAATCGCCCCCCTTTTGTTTGGGATACATCGATCTTGGCGTAAAAAATGTGCGTTGTCATCGTTTGACTGTAAAAGGTGGAGCTCTTCCATATAGCTACCAGAGCTCACGAAAAGCTTTTTTCAGACACGCTCTAATGAAAAGCAAATTTTAAATTGTAAAAAGTAACAGGTTTTTCCAAGGTATCTTAATAATTATGAAAAGGGCTGAACAGTCACACTGTACAGCCCTTTTCGATTGTAAAAAATTTACCGCTCTTTCTTCATCTCAAACACCAACGCAATCGGTGCGGAGCCACGTCTGTATCCTGCCGGGACAGTTATGCAAAGGCCGCCTTCAACTTCTTTAAACGCAACAGTTTCACCATTTTCCACCATACAGATCTCTGAAATTTTCGCCTCGGTATACGGTACGAAAATTTCCGCCTCTACCGATTCCTGTACCGTCGGATATAACCGGAATACATAGACTGAATCACCTTTCTGTGTGAACGAAAGGGTTCCGCTCTGGTACGGCGCGCAGACGCGGGTTCCGTAGATGGCATCGCCGAAGGTTTTCATCCACTGGCCAAAACCGTTCAGGCTGTCCCAGGCATCGACCGGGATGCGGCCGTCCGGCTGTGGGCTGACGTTCAGTGCCATGTTGCCGCCTTTGGCAACGATGTTGACAAGCATGCCGACAAGCTCACGTGGAGATTTATAATGGTCGCCGTATTCGTATGTAAAGTCAACGCCGAGGGTAAGGCAGCTTTCCCACGGAACGTTCAGCGGTTCTTCCGGAATGCAGAGCTCCGGTGTCACGTAGTTTTCGTAAGCACCGCCGATTGTACGGTCAACGGAGAGAATCCACGGCTGAATCTTACGTGCTTCCTCAACGATCTTTCCAAGCTCAATATCCTGGCCGTTGCTCTCAGAGACCCAGCCCGCGTCGAACCAGAGAATATCCAGTTTACCGTAATTTTCACAGAGCTCCAGAACCTGATTTTTCGTATATTCTTTAAAACGGTTCCACACTTCCGGATATTCCTTTGGATCGTAGGAAGGTCCGCGGGATGTCAGACCATCTTTTCTCAGATCTTCTTTCCAGTAGTCCGGGCAGTGCCAGTCGGCTTTGGAAAAATAAGCACCGATGCCGATGCCTTTTGCACGGAATGCATCAAACATGGATTTTACAATATCCGCATTTTTATGTTCATGGAACGGGCAGTCCTCTGCAGTTGTTTTATAATCTGTATATTTGGTGTCCCAGAGGCAGAATCCGTCGTGATGCTTTGTGGTCAGAAGAAGATAACGGAATCCGCAGTCCTCTGCCATCTGCGCCCATTCCTCCGGCTGAAAGCGGACCGGATTAAACGAACGATTCAGGCCGAAATACTGTTTTTTAAAGGTTTCGCCGTCCGTCCAGTTTACCTGGTGGCGGGACCAGTCGGAATCCTTGTCACTTAATGCCCAGGAAGCAACCATGCCGGGCTGGCAGTACAATCCAAAATGCATCATCAGCGCAAGCTTCTGATCCCGGAACCATTCGAGCTGCTGCAGAACAGCCGGATCGGTCGGGCACACATATGTTTCAGCGGCGCTGTAGTTGTGGACACCCTGGGAAACAATTTCCTGTTCTGGATCAGCGGGCGCTTCATTGTCCCGGATATCGATGATCGGTTCCGTTGTTCTGTTTTGTTCTTCGTGTTCTAAGTTCTCTGTGCTCATAAGAGAGTCTCCTTCTCGTCAAGATGAAATTCACACCAATACTCGAAAATACAGCCAGAATATAGCCAGAACCCGTAAAGGGCCGGTTTTGGCACTACAATTAAGAAAGAATCCTGCCCGGAGGGCTTTTTTCTGTAGAAAAAACCGCGGCGACCCGATGACGTGCAGGCGGCCGCGGATCGGACAGGAATCCTGTCCTCGAGATAGTGTGTGTACGGACTCCCGACACCGGGATATCCGTCTGTGTTGTCTATAGAATACCATATAAATGTTAAAAAGTCACCCTTTAATTTTAAACAAAATGTTCATAAAAAATCGGTAAAAGTGAACAAAAAAGATCGCGGAAAAATCTGAAGAAATAACCCCCACGGGGGCTTGCAGGACGAATTTTAGCGTAGTAAAGTAAAAAAAGAAAAAAACAGAAAACGAAAAGGAGGAGAACATTATGCATATGGCTGATGCGCTGGTTGCGCCTGCAGTGGCTGCAACAATGTATGTCTGTTCCGGCGGAGCAGCTGGTTTTTCTGTAAAAAAAGTACGCCTGGAGAGCGACCCGAAAAAGATCCCAGTGATGGGAGTGATGGGTGCGTTTGTCTTTGCGGCGCAGATGATTAATTTTACCATTCCAGGCACGGGTTCGAGCGGCCATCTCTGCGGCGGTATGATGCTGACGGCACTGCTTGGACCGTACGCCGCATTCCTGACGATGATCGGTGTGCTGCTGATTCAGTGTCTGCTGTTCGCGGATGGCGGACTTCTGGCACTCGGGTGCAACATCTGGAACATGGCTTTTTACGGGTGTTTTCTTGGATATTTCCTGTTCTGGCGTCCAATGATGAAAAAGGGAATGTCACGGGGAAAAATTGCCGGAGCTTCGATTCTCGGCTGTGTGGTGACCCTGCAGCTTGGCGCTTTCAGTGTGGCGCTGGAAACGCTCGCATCCGGTATCACAGACCTGCCATTCACCGTATTTGTGGCAACGATGCAGCCGATCCATCTGGCAATTGGGCTGGTAGAAGGTCTGATTACAGCGGCTGTTCTGCTGTTTGTTTATGAAGCGCGCCCGGCTCTCCTTTCCTGCAGCGAAGCAAGAAAGGAGAGCCGCTTCTCCTTCCGGAAAACACTCGTGATTTTAGGAATTGCAGCGCTGGTGATCGGCGGGGCTGTTTCTCTTGCAGCGTCATCCAACCCGGACGGCCTTGAGTGGTCCATGGAGCGTCTGACCGGCTCGACAGAGCTGGAAAACGATGGTACCGGCGCACATGCGGCGGCGGAAAACATTCAGGAAAAAACAGCACTTCTGCCGGACTATGGATTTAAAAATTCCGATTCCACACTGGGAACCAGCTTTTCCGGAGTTGCAGGTTCCGCAGCCGTTCTCGTTGTCTGTGTCGGCGCATGCTATGCATTTCGATTTTTCAAAAAGAAAAAAGCGTGAGCAGCATGGAACAGGAGAAAAAATGAACAAACTTGGCAATGCATTATATGAAATCCATCATATGGACATGCTTGCAGCGAAGGACCAGTGGGTGAACAAGATTCATCCACTGGTTAAACTTATTTTGACGATCGCTTTTCTGACTGTAACCATGTCCTTTCCCAAATACGATCTGACCGGCTTGCTGCGTATGGGAATTTACCCGATTGTGCTCTTTATTGTCGGTGAAATTTCCTTCCGCGACAGTATTCACCGGCTTCGGATTGTCCTTCCGCTCATCTGCTTTGTGGGGCTGTTCAATCCGATCTTTGACCGTCAGGTAATCGGGCATATTGGTACTGCTCCGCTGACAGCAGGGATGCTTTCCATGGTGACGCTGATGATCAAAGGTATTTACAGCGTACTGGCGGCGTATCTTCTGATTGCGACAACATCCATCGAGAAAATCTGTTATGCACTGCGTCTGGTTCATATCCCTGCCATTCTGGTGACACAGGTGCTGCTGACGTACCGCTATGTCACGGTGCTTCTTGAAGAGGCAAACCGTATGACCCAGGCGTACAGTCTGCGCGCGCCGAATCAGAAGGGTGTTCATTTCAAGGTATGGGGAACACTGGCCGGCCAGCTGCTTCTGCGCAGCATGGACCGCGCAAATGAGGTGTATGAAAGCATGACTTTGCGTGGCTATCAGGGAGAATTTTACTATACAGCGAAGGAGCCGTGCAAAGCGAAGGACTGGCTGTATATGGGTGTGTGGCTTGTACTTTTTGCCGTACTGAAAGTAACGGGATGAAGCACTGCGTGGGAAGACATCTATTTGCAACAAGTCGGAAGAAGTAGAAAAGCAACCTGGTGCAGTTGCCTGCACGCGGGAAGAGAAAAGAATTGTCGGGAGATATCAAAAATGAGCCATATTCACATCAATTTTGAACATGTTAATTATTCTTACGAAAAATCAGTCCCGATTCTGCAGGACATCACGTTTACTGCACACGAAAATGACAGCATCGGACTGATCGGCGCGAACGGTGTTGGAAAATCGACGCTGCTGAGACTTCTGGTGGGACTGAATCTGGACTACGAAGGCAGCATCCGTGTGGAGGAAATGCCGGTTGTAAAAGAGATGCTTCCCAAAGTGCGCGAAAAAATCGGCTATGTCTTCCAGGATTCCGACAGTCAGCTTTTCATGTCGACGGTATTTGAGGATGTTGCATTTGCTCCGCGAAATTACGGGCTGCCGGAGGAAGAGGTGGAAAAACGTGTAAACCATGCACTGAAACAGATTCACATCGAGCATCTGCGGGACAAACAAATTTACAAAATGTCGGGCGGAGAAAAAAAGATGGCATCGATCGCGACGATTCTCGCTATGACACCGGATATTATCCTGATGGACGAGCCATCGATTGCACTCGATCCCAGAAACCGCAGATCACTGATCCACATTCTGAACGATTTTGAACATCTGAAAATCATCGCATCGCATGATCTCGATATGATTCTGGAAACCTGCAATCGCGTGATTCTGATGGCCGGCGGACGGATTGTCTGCGACGGGGATACGAAAGAAATATTGACAAACAAAGAGCTTCTTGAGGCAAACGGACTGGAGCTGCCGTTTTGCCTGCAGAAGCCGATGTGGTAGAAGGTTTTGCGGAAGAAAGTGATGAAACACATACGTTGTGGATTTCTCGCGGTGATGGTAGTAATGGCGGGAATCGGAAAAAGTTCGCGTGGACATGGACGTTGGTTCGCTGTCCGTGAAGGTGGTAGAACAGTAGGATCAGGACGTGTTGCTACAATCATTGAGTAATACAATCTGAATATAGATTTGTTATCGTAAGATAACGTTGTGTCCAAACGTAAGATACCCGTAGAACTTCGGTTCTACGGGTT
>OMDD01000684.1_pt1 | contig 16069 bp, 10 predicted proteins | sample 1674331 | NCBI WGS metagenome assembly OMDD01 (sample SAMEA103958164, study PRJEB25191) | human gut metagenome | biome: human-associated habitat [ENVO:00009003]; feature: intestine environment [ENVO:2100002]; material: feces | place: Germany | collected 2013/2015
TTGTTGCTCAGGCACTTATAAATAATGTTAAACTATAGTGTTGCGGAATTAAGGTTTACTGCAAAATAAATACAAATCGTAAACTTTCCAGCTACATAACAACCCAAAAATATACAAATCGGACAATTTATCATTCATATCAACCTTTTCTATCCTCTTGCTTCGGAATAACTTTGTATCAGAAAACTAATTGCACGAAAATCATAGTAGTATGAAACGAATTTATCTTATTCTAACAGGTATTTCCTTGATCTTACTAAGTTCCTGCGCACAACGTGCCCAGGAAGCCAAAGGTCATCAGACAGTAAAAATAGACACAGTTGTTTCTGCCGACAAACAAACGTTCCTGCAATTTCCGGGAAAGGTAAAAGCCGCACAAGATATCAGCCTTGCCTTCCGGGTAAGCGGAACCATCAGCAAAATACATGTAAAAGACGGCGCCCGTGTACAAGAGGGACAATTACTGGCCGAACTGGACCCCACCGACTATCAAGTACAACTGGATGCTACTGAAGCAGAATACCAGCAAATAAAAGCGGAAGCAGAAAGGGTCATGGCTCTTTACAAAGACAACGGAACCACCCCCAACGCCAATGACAAAGCCGTATACGGGCTCAAGCAAATCACCGCCAAGTACAAACACCATAAAGATCAGTTGGCTTACACCCGGCTCTATGCTCCTTTCAACGGGTATGTCCAGAAACGCCTGTTCGAAGCTCACGAAACCATCGGAGCCGGAATGCCCGTCATTGCCATGATCAGCGGCGGAACCCCCGAAGTGGAAATAAATCTGCCTGCGGCCGAATATATCCGCCGGGAGCAGTTCGACAATTATCACTGCACATTTGATATCTATCCGGGCGAAACCTACCCGCTGAAACTAATCAGTGTCACCCCGAAAGCCAACGCAAACCAACTATACACCATGCGCCTGCAAGTAGTACCCGGCACACGGGCTATCCCTTCTCCCGGCATGAACACCATGGTAACCATCCTTTGCCGTACAGAGCAGGAGAATACTCTTTCTGTCCCTACCGGCGCCATCCTGCAAAAAGAAGGCAAAGCGTATGTGTTCGTCTTTCATCCATCCAGCAATACCGTACACAGACAGGAAGTATCCATACTGCGTTTGTTGAACAACGGACACAGTCTCATCACTTCCAGACAACTGCAACCGGGAGAGCAGATTGTATCCTCGGGCGTACACCACATTGAGGATGGAGAAATTGTAAAACCTTTGTCACCGGTCACTAACACAAATATAGGAGGATTATTATAATGGACATCAGTAAATGGGCATTCCGGAACAGGAATCTGATTTATTTCCTGATAGCGGTTCTGCTGTTCGGCGGAGCCTACTCCTGCTATCAGATGAGCAAGCTGGAAGACCCCGAAATAAAAGTAAAGCTTGCCATGGTAGTCACCACCTATCCGGGTGCTTCCGCGCACCAGGTAGAACTGGAAGTAACGGATGTGCTTGAAAAGAACATCCGCACCATGGGCAACATTGACAATATAGAAAGTTATTCATACAACGACCTGTCCCTGATACAGATAGAACTGCTGAGCACCGTGCCGGACGATGACGTGGAACAATGCTGGGACATGCTGCGCCGCAAAGTAAGCGACGCCCGCGCCCTGTTGCCCGAAGGAGCCACCACCCCGATAGTCAAAGATGACTTCGGAAATGTATATGGCATGTTCTATGCCCTGACAGGTGACGGACTGTCCGACCGTGAACTGTCCGACTATGCCGAACTGGTAAAACGGGAAGTGAACGAACTGGAAGGGGTAGACCGTGTGGAACTCTACGGCAAACGTTCCGAATGCATCAATATCTCCCTGTTGCAAGACCGTATGGCAAACCTCGGTGTTAAACCTGCAGAAGTACTGGCAACCTTGAACGGCCAGAACAAAACCACCTATACAGGATATTATGAAAATGGTGAAAACCGTATCCGCGTCACAGTAAACGACAAATTCAAAACCGTAGAAGATATCGGAAAAATGCTGATTCAAGGACACGATGACGACCAGCTTCGCCTGAGTGACATCGCCCGTATAGAGAAAGCCTACGAGAACCCCACACGCAATGAAATGTTCTATGACCATGAACGCGCTCTCGGTATACTCATCGCTGCCTCCAGTGGTTCGGACATTATAAAAGTAGGCCATGCCGTAGAAAGCAAGTTGGAAGAACTCAAAGCCGAACGTCTGCCCGCAGGAGTGGAATGCCACAAAATCTTCTATCAGCCCGAACGGGTAGGCAGCTCTTTGGGAACCTTTGTCATCAACCTGATAGAATCCGTCATCATCGTAGTACTGATACTGATGATAGCAATGGGGTTCAAGAGCGGCCTTATCATAGGTATCAGCCTGGTCATCACCGTATTCGGTTCTTTTCTGTTCCTTTATTCGGCAGGCGGAACCATGCAGCGCGTATCATTGGCTGCTTTTGTACTGGCAATGGGCATGTTGGTAGACAATGCTATCGTCATCATAGACGGCATACTGGTAGACTTGAAAGCCGGGAAAAAACGAATGGAAGCCATGACTGCTATCGGGCGACAGACAGCTATGCCTCTTTTAGGAGCCACCTTGATAGCCATTATCGCCTTTCTACCTATCTACATGTCCCCCGACACCGCAGGCGTCTACACGCGCGACCTTTTCATCGTACTTGCCGTTTCCCTGCTGTTGAGTTGGGTATTGGCACTGATTCACGTACCGCTGATGGCCGACCGCAGACTACATCCTGCCATAGATACCGACAGTACCGGAAAGCGTGTGTACAAAGGTAAAATCTATGCCGGTCTCCGTTCGGCACTGCGGTTCGGTCTGGCCCACCGGTGGAGTTTTGTATTCACCATGATTGGCCTGTTGCTACTTTCCGCTTTCGGCTATCCATATATGCGTCAGGGCTTTTTCCCCGACATGGTTTACGACCAGCTTTACATGGAATATAAACTGCCGGAAGGAAACAACCACACTCGTGTGGCACAAGATTTGAAAGAAATAGAAACCTATCTGAAAGGACGCAAAGAAATAACCCACGTCACCACCTCCATAGGCGGTACGCCCGGACGCTATAACCTGGTGCGGAGCGTTGCCAACCCATCGCTTTCGTATGGCGAACTGATTATCGATTTCACCTCACCGGAAACCTTGGTAGAACATATAGATGAAATCCAAGCTTACCTCTCCCAAGCCTATCCGGACGCATACATCAAATTGAAAAGATACAATCTGATGTTCAAGAAATATCCCATAGAAGCGCAATTCCTGGGCCCCGACCCTGCCGTTCTGCACCAACTGGCAGACAGTGCCCGTACCATCATGGAAAATACACCGGAAGTCTGCCTTATCACCACCGACTGGGAACCTCAAGTACCCGTACTGACCATCGAATACGACCAGCCGTCTGCCCGTGCCCTCGGCCTGAGCCGTAATGATGTCAGCCTTTCCCTGCTCACAGCCACCGGAGGCATTCCTATCGGCTCTTTCTACGAAGGTATCCACAAAAACAACATCTACCTGAAATGCCTCGACGAGAAAGGAGAACCGATAGAGGACCTGGGCAACGCACAAGTCTTCTCGTCTCTGCCTTCCCTGAACGGACTGTTGAACGAGGAAACCATGGTGAAGCTGAAAGCCGGCACACTTTCGAAAGAAGATTTGGTGGAAAGCATCATGGGAAGCACACCGCTGAAACAAATCAGCAAAGAGATTGATATCCGGTGGGAAGATCCGGTAGTTCCCCGTTACAACGGGCAGAGAAGCCAGCGGGCACAATGTTCGCCCGCACCCGGCATTGAAACGGAAAAAGCACGTCTTGCCATCGCGGAACAGATAGAAAACATACCATTACCCGAAGGTTATTCACTGGTATGGCAAGGAGAAAAAATAGCCAGCGACCAGTCCATGAAGTATCTGTTCCAAAATTTCCCGTTAGCCATCATTCTGATGATTGCCATCCTCATCATGCTGTTCAAAGATTATCGCAAACCCATCATCATCTTCTGCTGTATTCCGATGATATTTGTAGGGGTGGTAGCGGTCATGCTGCTCACAGGAAAAGTCTTCAATTTCGTGGCTATTGTAGGCACATTGGGATTGATCGGCATGCTGATTAAAAACGGTATTGTGCTGATGGATGAAATCACCCTTCAGATCAATGAAGGAGTAGAACCGATCACCGCACTGATAGACAGTTCCCAAAGCCGTCTCCGCCCGGTCATGATGGCCTCGCTGACAACGATTCTGGGTATGATTCCCTTGCTGTCCGATGCCATGTTCGGTTCCTTGGCGGCAGCTATCATGGGTGGATTGCTGTGCAGCACACTGATCACGCTGCTCTTTATCCCTATATTATATGCCTTGTTCTTCAAGATAAAAAACAATTGATTCATTTCACTGACATACAAAACCGAGAATAAATGAAAAAGACAATGATACTCCCCCTCTGCTGTCTGCTGTGGCATCTTGCCACCCCCGCATGGGCACAGGAAACACTGAGTCTGAAAGAGTGCCGCGAAATGGCATTAAAATACAACAAGGAAATGGCGGCTTCCGTGAAACAGACGGAAAGTGCCCGTTATACTGCCAAGAGTTACAAAGGGAACTTCTTCCCCAACTTCACCGTCAGCGGAACAGGACTTTACAGTAATGCCGACGGTAGTTACGGCATAGCCGGAGGCAACCTGCCCGTCTTTCTGCCCGATGGAACAGGACAGTTCAATCCGGGACAACCCGCAGGCTTTGCCTACTTCCCCGGCATTAACCTGGACTATAAAATAGGATGGGTCTATATGGGCGGTGTGCAAATGGAACAGCCCCTCTACATGGGCGGTAAAATCCGTGCCGCCTACAAAATGTCCTTGCTGGGCAAAGAAATGGCACAAATGAATGAAAATCTGACCGCAACAGAAGTCATTCAGAAAACAGATCAGGCATACGCTCTGGTAGTAAAAGCAAAGGAGATGAAAACAGTAGCCGATGCATACCACGCTGTATTGACGGAATTAAAAAATAACGTAGAGAGTGCTTACAAACATGGACTTAAACCTCAGAATGATGTATTGAAAGTACAAGTAAAGCTGAATGAAAGCGAGCTAGGTATCCGAAAAGCCGAGAATGCTCTCCGCCTGGCTACCATGAACCTCTGCCACCTGATAGGGAAACCATTGACCACACAAGTTCATGTTTCCGGAGATTTCCCGGAGATAGAGAAAGACCTGGAAGTACAGGTACTGGATATCACCCGCCGTCCGGAATACGGAATACTGGACAAACAAGTGGCGATAGCCCGCCAGCAGGTGAAACTGAACCGCAGTGAACTGCTTCCCAAAGTAGGGATCAAAGGCTCATACGACTATGTACATGGTTTGGAACTGAACAACAAGAATTTCCTGGACGATGCCAGTTTCTCTGTCCTTCTGAATGTAAGCATCCCCTTGTTCCATTTCGGAGAACGCAGCAACAAAGTACGTGCAGCCAAAGCCAAACTGGAACAAACCCGCCTTCAACAGCAAAACCTGAACGAACAAATGTTACTGGAACTGACCCAAGCCGCCAACAATCTGGACGAAGCAAAGCTGGAAAGCGAACTTGCCGACCGTTCCCTGCAACAGGCGGAAGAGAACAGGCGTGTCAGCAAAAGCCAGTACGAAGTAGGTCTGGAAACACTCTCCGACCATTTGGAAGCCCAAGCGTTATGGCAACAGGCTTACGAAACGAAAGTTGACGCCCGTTTCCAACTTTATCTGAACTACGTGGCCTATCTGAAAGCAGCAGGGACCTTGCATGACAAGCTGTAAGTCTCTTGTTCCGGATTCAGATTGAGTACAAATACAAGCAATCCCTCCTTCTCCGGAGTTTTATAAATATGCTGCCACTGCTACCACCCACTCTACTGGAACCACCATGAACAAGGCGTTTCAACGGGTGGTGGCAGCACATTTTTTTATGGGTAAAAAGTGCTGCCACCACCACTTTCCCTCTCTTTTTATTCCCAAACGGATAAAAAAGGGGCTATACTTCGGCTATACTTTCCTGCTTGCGCAGCACATACACCGCATGAGAATGCTTTCCTTCTTTGTCCAATCTCTTCTCCTCATACCAAGCCTTCAGCTCGTAGGCCGCCGTAGTGCGCGCCCCCCCCAGCCATTCCGAATAGGCCAGACGTGTAATGGAACCGTGTTCTTTCAGATAAGCCTCCAGCAACGTCCAACGCTCCTCCTTGCTACGCTTCTTCACCGTGGGCAGGAAGCCGAACTCGGCACGGAGGATGTCTGTTTCCTGCCGCACCCGCTTCACCAGTTCCGGCACCGGACGGAAGTTCACCTTCTTTATCCTCACAGATGCCGCACGTATCTCCTTCCGGTCTGTCACCTCACGCGAGGACAAGGCAAGAGAGAACGTACCCAGTCCGTCCAGCCGCACATTTTTTCCTTGCCGCAAATGGGATACAACCATATCGGCCACCTCCTGTAGCACTCCCACCACACAGCCCGCCGAATATGCGCTATGCTTGGACAACTCCTTCACTATGTGATCGGTAGTAATCGTTTCCTTCACCACTACCGCCGGATAAAGCACCGGTTTGCCGTCCTTTTCCTTGAAAGGGTTGGCCTTGAAATCATATTTTATATCCATCATTAAAAGATTTGATCTGTATCCGCAAGCCCTTTCTGCTCTATGGTTAAGGGTTCTCTTCCTTTTGTATTCTATCTCCATAAGCTTTGGACTTGACTCCAAAGGCTATGGAGTTATCTCCAAAGGTTATGGAGTCAACTCCGCAACCTATGGAGATAGAACACATCTGGACAAAGATACTTAATCTTTAGGGGAAAAAGGCTTAATATAAAGGAAAAGATGGATTAAGGAGAAAAATAATCAGGTAGTCGACCCATTCTTAAAAAACTAAATGAATAAACAAAAGGATACGCGATATACAGGGAGATACCCTGATAAAAAGATTGGGTATCTGCGGAGAACAACGGTTTCATTGTATTCTGCGGACAGACAGAACGGTTTATAACCAAACATCAAAGGAAATATATTTGATGCAAAAGAAAGAATATCATTTTTTTATCCTATTTTTGTGTTGGCAACAAACTAATACCATAATACACAGACTGATGAAAACCACTATTTTACTTGGCTTATTATTGACCCTTACGGTTTCATGCAAGCACCATTCCAACCCCGTAACTACCGAAGAAAACTTCCACACCCAAGAAGCCAACCGTCTGGTAGCAGAAGCGAGGAACCTATGGTTGCCTCCTTTAGACAGCACTTTCTTCTTTAATGACAGTGAACATATATCTATAAACGACAAGGAAATATGGGCCAAACTTGACAGCGCGTTAGCCATTGACCCTACCAATATAAAAGTATATGTGGGAAGAATCAGTTATTTATCAGTCTGCAAAAAGTACCATGAGATTCTGTCTGTACTCCGGCAAGCTGAAAAACAATCCACCCTCAATGCCGACTTATGGTCAATGAAAGCGATGTTTGAAGATTATTTCGGAGACAGCCTTACCGCCCAAAAAAATTATCGGTCTGCCGATTCCGCCTATGCCATCCTCATAAAAGAATATGCTACAGACAGCCTCAGGTATGCCGGTTCCCGCATCAACCGCGCACTGAACATGGCATTGATGACTGATAATATTGCGGTTCTTAAAGAAGAGGTGGAACTCGCTAAAAAGATATTTCCTGAGACATGGAAAGGACTTGACACGAATGTTTACGGGAAAAACAAAAAAGACTTTTTCGACAAATGCTTTAACGTCCGCAAAAAGTAATCCAGCCTGCTACATCAAGAAAATTACAAATCATTGCATTTGAAAGAACAGACCTGTAATACCTATTTTCAATACAAAGATTTTTATAGCACAAAGGTGTAACTTTCTCCCCTTTCTGCCGACTAACCTTTGGAATCTTGCTTTATGTTTTGGCTCTAAACTTTATCGGAATTATTGGAAAAAAATAAAGAAAGAAATCTGGAAGAACAAATAAAGAATGTACTCCAATACAAAAAGTTATTTCATTGGGGCTATATTACAGGATACCCAATTGTTACCATATTCCTCGGTGTATTTTTTTATAATTACCATCAATGGTGGATGGTATTGACCATATCTATCTTGATGCTGATGGCTATTCTGACTGACTATTTCCTCTTCCATTATGTATCCGACAGAATTAAAGAGCTGACACGGGTGAACAAAGAGTTGGCAGAACTGAAAGAGGAGCATAAAGAATAATTTTTCACTCCATTATGAGGGTACTTAACCGGATATTTTATTCCTTTGTACCCTCAACTAGAATAAAAAAGCACTTTATGTTTCAGCTGTATCTGCTGCTTCGTTTAAAAAATTTTGGAAGGATAGTCATAGAACTGGGCATCTTCAGAATAGTCTTCCTTACCATCTTAACGGTGGCTGCCATCATGATATTGTTCTTGGCAGAAAACCGTTTCGCTATTCCTGTGGTATGCGTTCTCTTATTGGCCAGCTATCATAATTATAGAAAAGATAAAGAGTTTCTACACACTTTAACGTCCCATCTTCCAGTCTTCCTGATCAAAGAGTATACTTTAATCACATTGCCATTTGTGGGAATGGAAATGATAAAAGGGCGATTTACAGAAGCTATCGGTTTATGGCTGTTCGCCACGTTATTGCCTTTCCTGAAAGAAATTAAGCTGGAACACAAACCTATCCGCTTACCTTTTCTCTACAAAGGAAGTTATGAATATATACGGATGTTCCGCCAATCTTTCTGGATATATGCCCTACTCTTGCTTTTTTCCATAGCAGGAACCGTACACGGAAATATAAAAATAGACAAAGTGTGTGTCGTTCTATGGGGATTGATACAGGCGTCAGGCTATCTGCAACCAATGGACACCGGATATCTTCTTCATTTCAAAAATTTCAAGACTTTATGCCTTTTCCAACTAAAAAGCATAGCATGGAATGTTTTCATCACCTCCATTCCTTTCAGCTTAACGCTTATAGCGTCTACCTATGACCAAGATGAAATCCTCTTTTTCTTATCTTATTATACTGCCACCTTAATTTATGCCATTGGTATCGGTATGTTGCGCCATATCATCCCATCCCCCCTATTGCTGTTTATTGTGCAATTAAGTATATTAATGCCTTTTTATTTAGGCTCTCTTTTTGTTCCAATTATTTTAATACCCGGCATAGCACTTACAGCATTGCTGACCTGCCATGCGCACAAACGCTTAAAAAGATTATTATGATAGAAGTGAATGATTTACATAAAAGTTTCGGTAAGGTCAAAGTATTAAACGGCATTCATTTGGAGTATCACCCCGGAAAAATATATGGCTTGGTGGGCGAGAATGGAGCCGGAAAGACTACTTTATTCAATTGTATAATGGGAATCTATGATTATACCGGAAGCATAACCAAAAGCAAAACTTTAAAAACAGGTTATCTGTCTGCATCCAACTTCTTTTATTCCCAAATCACGGGTCTTGAACACTTGGAATTCTGTATGAAGGCCAAAGGTCTGCCGGTCAATACACCCACCATTCAACATTTAAATGAAATTTTCCAACTGCCCCTTGACAGGTATGCTGCCGAATATTCTACCGGAATGAAAAAGAAACTGGGATTTATGGCATTATTGTTGCAAGACAATGACGTATTTATTCTTGACGAGCCGTTCAATGGGGTGGACTTGAAGGGATGTATCCTGATGAAAAGACTCATCCGGCAACTGAAAGCAAAAGAAAAGACGGTGATAATTTCCTCACATCTCATTGCCTCGCTAAGGGAAATATGTGATATTATCCACTATCTGAACGAAGGGGGTATTTACAAAGAATACCATGAAGAAACAACAGAAGAGATAGAAGAGGATATATTATGCAATACTAAAAGCTGATTCATCTATCATGATGAAACAAATATAACAGTGGTTTTACCACTGAACTACCATGAAAAAATAGAATGAAAACCTAAAGAAATATTTGTTCATAATGCATTGTTTTTATAATTAAAGAAAATCTCCTTTCACCATAACAAATTGTAAATCAATAGAATTATAATCCGTTTGGTGTGAAAGGAGATTTTATAAAGTCCTGTTTCCGTTCTTATTCAGCCGGTTCTTACAAAGTACAAGTTCCTTCGACCAGCTTGCCCATTGCCCATACGGCACGGATATTCAAGTCCTGGTCAAGAATCAAGATATCGGCATCTTTGCCTTTCTGAAGTGAGCCCTTGCGGTCATATACTCCCATAATCCTGGACGGAGTTTCCGAAGCCATACGGACAGCATCTTCCAATGGGATTTCTGCCTTTTGCACCAAGGTACGGATCAAACGGTCCATGGTAGCCACACTGCCTGCCAAAGCAGAACGGTCGGCCAATTTGCACACACCATCCTCGATAATGACACGAGGGTCAAAAGCTACATTGCTTTCACTGGCGGCACATGCCAAAGCATCGGTAATAACACAAGCACGTTCCACACCCTTAATCTTATATATCAGGCGCAAGATAGTAGGAGGAACATGAATACCATCGGCTACCACTTCCACTGTCATATCGTCTATCAGATAGATACTTTCTACTGTACCTTCATATTTATACTCACGACGCTTATGGAAGCCCGGCATCGCATTATAGAAATGTGTAGCATGAGAATAACCGGACTCCCAGGCTGCACGGATATCTTCATATTCGGCCTGTGTATGTGCCACAGAAGCCAAGATGCCTTTTCCTGTGATATACTTACCAAACTGCATGGCACCCGGCAATTCGGGTGCAGCATCCCAACGCTTGATACAGCCCCACTTCTCTACAATAGGAATATATTCCTTCGGATCCGGGTCTTTTATGTTTTCAGGCATCTGACCGCCTGCCATCTTCATATTAAGGTAATGCCCTTCAAGATGAAGACCAAGTACCGGACTGTCCGGTTCCGCCATCAACCTGGTACAAGTTTCGGCAGCTGCCTCAATCATCGGTACGGTAGAAGAAGACAACGTTGGGAAAATACTGGTAGTACCATGTTTCATGTGAGCATTAATGGCTGTACGGAAAGCCTCTTCCGTACCTTCCATAAAATCACCGCCACCACCACCATGACAATGGATTTCCACACCACCGGGAACAACATACATACCTTTAGCGTCAATCAGCTCGGCTCCGATAACAGCTAAATCACAATTGGTAACTTCTAAAATCTTATTGTCGCGCATAAGGACAGATCCGTCCTTCAACCAGCCCTGTGGGGTAAGAATCTTTGCGTTAATGATTTGGGTCAACATGATACTATGATAAGTTAGAATTTTTAATTGGCATATTAAATTTGCCAACAAAAATAGCAACTTTTTCACTTTCTAAAACAGATTTCCCCAATTATTTTCCAACTTTTTTTAATAAATAAGCCCCGCTTAATAAAATCAAGCGGGGCACAGATAGTGGAAATTGAAACAAATCTTTTTACTTACTTATTAAAACTAGCCTACCTGATTTAAGTCCTTTACCTGTTGCGGTCAGTGTAATTTCTCCCGGTTTATCGGTGCTTTGCACAACAGCAGTCATCATTCCGTTAAACACTTTCATTTGCGGAACATGGAAAAGTTCCAATGAAGTGGGGTCTCCGTTTGCACCGGCACGATAGGTTCCCGCACCTTTTACAGCATACTTGATGAGATGTTGCGCATCGGGACAAAGGTTACCTTCTTTATCCACCACTCTCACCGTGACAAATGACAAGTCCTTGCCATCAGCCTTTATTTCATTGCGATCTGCAACCAGTTCTATATGGTCGGGCTTGCCTGCCGTATGGATTTCCTTTTCGGCCACAGCTTCCCCCTTATCATTATAGGCAACCACTTTTACGGTTCCCGGCTCATACTTTGTATCCATCCACATCAAACGGTAGCGTTTCTGGCGCTTGAAATCTGCTATGGAAGCAGAATCCGCACTATTTTCAGCCGTTACAGTCAAATCTTTGGTACGCTTACCCTGACTCTTGCCATTGATAAACACTTCTGCCGACGGATAATTTGTATAAACAAAGATAGGAGTCACTTCTCCTTCACGTCCCGGCCATGTCCAATGAGGAAGGATGTGCAGTGTCTCTTCATCTTTGTTCCAATGGCTGCGGTACAAATAGTAACGGTCTTTGGGCAATCCGGCCAAGTCGATTATACCGAACAAAGAAGAATGGCTGGGCCAATCAGTATAATAAGGAGTCGGTTCGCCCAAATAATCGAAGCCCGTCCATACAAATTCTCCGATACCCCATGCGTTATCCTCATGCCAAATCCAGTCATCCTCCGGCAAATTGGACCAACCACAATGTTCCACATCGTAAGAAGAAGACTGATGATCGTCATATTTCTTCATAGCCTGACGGACAACAGGGAATTTATAGACGCCACGCGAACTTACTGTAGAAGCTGTTTCACTACCTAGAATAATCTGCTGAGGCAATTTCTTATAGTTTTCTGGATATTTATGAGGGCGGTAATTGAAACCGGCCACATCCATCACAGCAGCCATATTATTATTTACTACAGCATCAGGCGCATCCATACCTTGTGTTACAGGACGGGTAGGATCTTCACGATGACAGATATCCTGTAACATACGCGAAAGCTTTGGTCCGTTATTGCCATTCCACTGGTCGGGTACTTCGTTACCGATGCACCACATAACAATACTCGGATTGTTACGGTAATGACGGATCAGATTAGTCAGATCCTTCTCCACCCATTCATCAAATATTTTATGATAACCGTTGGCCATCTTTGCCGATTTCCACTCGTCGAAAGACTCCACCATCAGCATCATACCCATTTCATCACAAGCCTCCACCAATTCGGGTGCCGGCATATTATGAGAAGTACGGATGGCATTACAACCCATATCTTTCAGAATACGAATCTGACGACGTATAGCGGCATCATTTACAGCACCGCCTAACGGACCCAAGTCATGATGGTTACATACCCCTTTGAATTTGGTCAGCTTTCCATTCAGGAAAAAGCCCTTGCCGGGAACAATCTCCAAAGTACGGATACCAAAGCGGGTGGTATATTCGTCTTTCAAGGTATTCCCTTCATATACTTTGGATTCAGCCGTATAAAGAACCGGAGTTTCAGGACTCCATAACTCAGGATTGGCTACTGCAAACTCCTGTTCAAACAAAGTATTGTCAAAAACACTCAACTTGTTTTCCCCGGTAGCAACCACTTTGCCGTTTTTATCCTTGATCTGCGTCACAATACGGTAATTATCCTTATTAGCTCCTTCAGGGCTAACCAAAGAAGTTTTCAAAGACACTTTTGCATATTTGTCTGTCACCACGGGAGTGGTAGCATACGTCCCCCATGTCGGGATATGCGCATCTTCATTGATTACCAGATGAACATTGCGGTACAAACCGGCCCCCGGATACCAACGTGATGATTCAGGCTCGTTTTCCAAACGGACTGCCAGTTCGTTCCTCTCACCCGGTTTCAGATAAGGGGTCGCATCCACATAAAAAGAATTATAACCGTAGGGCCAATAACCGGCCTCCTGCCCGTTCACATAAACACGGGCATGGCTCATTGCTCCATCAAATATCAAAGTCGCTTTCTTGCCTTTCTCAAAACCGGGAGCATCAAAGTTCAGGCGATACCATCCGGTTCCTACAAACGGAAGACCTCCGGTACGTCCGGCATGTTCCATCGCCTCGGTCTGTCCATCTTGAGTAATAGCCATTTCCTGCTTGTCGTTATTGATACTGAACGGACCATAAATCGCCCAATCATGAGGAACGGTGACGTTCTGCCATTTACTGTCATTATAACCGGGATTGGCAAATTCCGCATTATCTTCACGCGTAAATTTCCACCCTTTTTCGAAAGTCTGCTCTGTACGTACCTGCGCTTGCAAAAAAGCAAAATAACAAACAGCTCCTAACGCAGCACACAAAAATCGTTTCGTATTCATAGTTATTTCTTATTAGGATTTTCTGTTACTATAAAAGTAATTTCACCTGCCTTGATCAAATCATCATGCGAAATCAAATATTTATTAATCTTCTTATTGCCCAGTCTGATTTCCTTTATATAATCCCCTTGTCCTTCTTTCTTGATAACCAATTCTTTCTTGCCCCAATATTTAGGATCAAGCTGAACGGTCACTTTATCAAAAGTAGGAGTGGTCAATGTATATTCGGGCACACCCGGACAATCCGGATAGAATCCCATCATACTGAATATAGCCCATGCAGACATCGTACCCGTATCATCATTGCCGGGAATTCCATCCGGCTTAGTTGTGAAATACTTAGCCAGCAATTCCTTCACCAATTTCTGTGTACGCCATTCTTCACCTTTGAAACGACTGAACAGGTAAGGATAGGCTATATCGGGTTCATTGGCCGGATCATAATTCCCTTCATCAAACACGCTTTGCAATTTATCAACAAATTTCTTGTCGCCCCCCATCAACTTTACCAAGCCATTGATATCATGAGGCACAAAGAAAGTGTAATTCCATGCATTACCTTCATGGAAACCGGGACTGGGTGCAAAGTTTGCTCCTTCTTTGGGATCGAACGGTTCATAAAATCTGCCTTCCTTCGTAATGGGACGAAGAGTACCAAACTCTTTGCAGAAATAATTCTTATAACCCATGGAACGTTTGCGGAACAACTTGGCATCTTCTTTCTTTCCCAATTCTTCAGCCAAAGTAGACAACGCATAATCTGCCACATAATATTCCAGGGCATGTGAAACAGAATTATCATATTGGCTTTCCATCGGCACATATCCCTTTGCCATATAGTCATCATTATCCGGACGCATCAGGTTATCCTTACCCGGAGTAGTGGCAGACTTATACATTCCTTTATATGCCAAGTTGATGTCGAAGTCCTGAAGACCTTTCATCCAACTGTCCACGATAACCGGAATAGAAGGATCGCCTTCCATTGTCAGTGTCTCACGTCCGTAAAGTTCCCATTTGGGAAACCATCCATGTTCCTTATACATGCCGAGCATGGTATGAATCATATCCATCTGGCGCTCAGGATACACTAATGTCATCAGTTGGTGTACGTTGCGGTATGTATCCCACAATGAAAATACAGTATAACGGTTACGGTTGGTAGTCAGAATCTTATCGCCTTCCATCTGCGGATATTGACCGCTAACGTCCTGAAGGATATTCGGATGAATGAGGGTATGATACATGGCTGTATAGAATACTCCTTTTTGTTCTTCAGTTCCGCCTTTGACTGTGACACGTGAAAGGTCATCATTCCACATCTTACGCGCTTCGGCACGCAGTTTGTCGAAGGTGGTTCCGAACGGTTGCTCCTTTTCCAGATTCAAACGTGCATTCTCAATGCTCACAAAGGATACCCCCATGCTGACTTCTATCGTTTCGCTCACTGTCGAGTCAAAAGTAAACCATGCACCGACATCGTCACCACTCATTTCCTTTGTATAGGAAGTGTAAAGTTTATACTTGCCTGCCGTGTCATCCCACTGTGCTTCCACACCCATCGGACGCATCATTTTCCAGTAGCCGCGCTTTGCCGGAACTTTATTAATGCGCATCACAAAATATATCGGGAATACAGCTTGCGGATTATAACAAAAAGTACCCAGTAATTTGGTTCCTTCAATCTCACGGTCATTGACAAAACGCACTGTAGCACCACTCTCGTTTGTCAATCCTTCACCCAAATTTAATAAGATATTGCTTTGTCCTGCCGGAAAAGTGAAACGTGCCATACTGGTGCGGGGAGTAGCAGTCACTTCGCACTTCACATTATACTTATCCAATACATTGGTATAATAGCCGGGAGTAGCCGATTCATTGCTGTACACACTTCCGTAAGTATTAAAATCAACATTCAGCTTTCCGGTGGTCGGCATCAGCAACAAAGAGCCTAATTCGGGGCAACCCACACCACTCAGGTTGACATGAGCAAATCCCGTCATATACTTATTATTAAACTCGTAAGGAGTAGACCACCAGGTACTATCCTTGTTAATCTTATTTTCGGGAAC
>OMDD01000712.1_pt1 | contig 15670 bp, 10 predicted proteins | sample 1674331 | NCBI WGS metagenome assembly OMDD01 (sample SAMEA103958164, study PRJEB25191) | human gut metagenome | biome: human-associated habitat [ENVO:00009003]; feature: intestine environment [ENVO:2100002]; material: feces | place: Germany | collected 2013/2015
CGTCTCCCAGACATTCGAAATCAGATGCTCCCGCACCGTAGGCGCCTTCAATGCTCCCATTAACAGCGCCTGATCATTCCTCGCCGCATTCCCCATCACCGTCAGCGAACAATAACCTCCCAGTCCGTTTGTCAGCAAAAAACACTTCTTTTCTCCACTCCGGAAATCCATCCACTCCGAAGCATTCAGTCGAATCCTATCCATACCCAAAAACCTCCAAATTTCACACAATATCTTCCCGAAACTTTTCTGTTTTCATAAAATCAAGCACAAAAAACTCCGAAAATATTTTTTTTCATTCTATCTCCAAACTTCGCACCAGTCAACAAACTCACGCCGATTCGCCCTCTGGGCGAATCCAGCCCCTCTCCCCGTCCTCCAACACACTCTCCCCTTCCACACACAACAATCTCACGCCGATCTGCCCTCCGGGCAGATCCAGACCACTCCTCCCGTCCCCAACACACTCCCACCTCTCCACACAACAATCTCACGCCGATCTGCCCTCCGGGCAGATCCAGCCCCTCCTCCCGTCCTTCAACCCCAGGATCTGGCTCCGGCGTCGTGGCACCTGCCGCGCAGACGGGCGCATTGGCATCGGCGGCATGCGGATGATGCACGCGTGGGAGGCAGTGGAGTGAGGATGACGGACGGCCATCCAGGCCGGAAGTCAAGAGGCTCTGAGACGGGAAATCATCAGATTTCCTGTCGAATAGCCTCGGTTCCTCAATCCACCGCATCCCACACGTCATCATCCGCCCGCCGATGCCACCGCGCCCGTCTGTGCGGCAGGTGCCACGGCGCCGGAGCCAGATCCGTCCCTCCCCCCCCACACACAAATAGAGCAGCCGACCCCTCATCGGCTGCTCCACAAATCATCCTTTGACGGCTCCTGAAAGCCCATCTGTATAATATCTCTGCATTACAACAAACAAAATCGCAATCGGCACCGAAATGCAAACCGCTCCCGCCGCAAAGCAAGTATACCAGCTGTCGATATACTCCTTCTCCAGCATCTTCCACAGACCCAGTGCAACCGTATAATACTTCGCATTCGCCCTGCAGATAACCTTTGCGAAAATAAAGTCCAGCCACGGTCCCAGAAATGCACTCAAAGTCGTGTACACAATAATCGGCTTACTCAGTGGAATTGTCACCTTCGTAAATACCTGGAATCTCGTTGCTCCATCCAGATAAGCCGCCTCATCCAGTGCCTTCGGAACCGTATCAAAAAATCCCTTTGCAAGCAGGAATCCCGCTCCGGAACCGCCCGAGTACACCAGAATCAATGCCACACGGATCATCGATCCCTCCGAAAGGCCAACTGCCTTTAAAATATAGTAGACAGCAACCATCGACATAAATGCCGGGAACAGACCTAAGATCATCGCGATGTTCATGTAAGTCTTACGGATTTTAAACCGCATTCTCGACATGCAGTAAGAAACCGAAAGCACAAATATTGTAGAAATCAGACAACTGAACACCGCAATGATAAATGTGTTCTTAAACATCTGCGGAAAGTCTAACACCTGCGTATCTGTAAACAGACGCACATAGTTATGAAGCGTATATCCCTTTGGGAAAAAGCTGGTAACATAAGATCCCTTCTGTGTACTGAAGCTTAAGAGTGCAATCCACAGAACCGGAATCACCCACACAATCGCAAGCAGTGCCAGAACCACATGTACAATCACATCGGAAATCATTCCACGCGCTTTCATGGAGTGTGTTTTTTTCTCTTTGTTATTCATTATTGGAATCCCTCCTCGTTCTTGTAAGAACCAGTATTCCGGTACGTGATCAGTGAAACCACAGCCAGAATGACAAAGGTAAGAATACCGACAACCGCACCAACGTTAAAGTACTGTAAGTCAACCGTCAGCTTGTACAGCCAGGTAACCAGAAGGTCCGTCTTTCCGGCGGTTGCTCCGACCGGAACCGGTGCTCCTGCAGTCAGCAGATAAATAACGTTGAAGTTGTTGATATTACCCGTAAACGTCGTAATCAGATACGGAGTCGTGACAAACAGCATATACGGCAGCGTAATCTTAAAGAAAATTGTCACAGGACCTGCGCCATCAACACGGGCTGCCTCGTAAAGCTCACCCGGAATGTTCTGTAAGATACCGGTAACCTGCATCATGGTAAACGGAATACCAACCCAGAGGTTGATGATAACAACCGTTGCTCTCGCCCAGGTCGCATTTGTCAGGAACGGAAGCGGACTGCTGATCAGACCGGCCTGAACCAAGAGGTTGTTGATCAGGCCGTTGTCCTTTAACATCGTACGCATCAGAAGAAGAGAAACGAACTGCGGAATTGCAGCGGAGAGCATAAAACAGAATCTCCAGAATCCCTTGATGCGGGTTGTTTTACGATTGATGACAATCGCAAGAATCATACCAAGAATATAGTTCAGGAAGGTAGCGAGCACAGTCCAGATCAGGGTCCATCCAAGAACAGACCAGAATGTCTTGCCGATCGAGTTGCCCATGCCAAGAACCGTACTGAAATTTTTCAGTCCAACCCAGTGAAAAATCGTCAGATGGTCGCCGACTTTACTGTAGCTGGTGAAAGCCATACAGATCATAAAGACCAGTGGAAGGATTGTGAAAATCACAATACCGAGAATCGGAAGTGTCAGCAGGGTCCAGTGCAGTCTCTTGTCAACGAGTGCTTCCAGATCCTCTTTGATGGTGTTGATATGTTTCCCTTCCTTTGCACGACACTCTACCTCATAAGCGCTCTTCATATTGACACGCCAGATCATAAAGAAGAGAACCGTAATAAAAATCGTTGCTACTCCGTAGAGCAGGAACAGAATTGTCATATCGCCGCCGGTATATTCATAAATACCCTTGGCCTCGTTCCACACCTCTTCCTGCGCACGGCCGCCCAGGGTGATGAGATGATAGAGATTGTTGATACCGCCTTCGATCATAAACAGGAGATACGCAATTTCTACTGCCAGAAATAAAATACCCTTTACGATCTGTTTGTGAGCCAGATTTCCCAGTCCCATGACAAACATGGAAAGTTTCGTGACCGCATCGCCCTTTGTGATGGCTTTTGTCACCGGATAGGGAGTCTCAAACTCTTTGGCGCGTTTTTTCAATGATGCCATAATCTATCCTTTCCGAAAGACAGGCATTGTCAATCCTGGTGTCTGACAATGCCTGTGGTTTCAATCCTGTTGATTTCCGAACACTTCAGTGCCTGTCTTGCTTACTCGACTGCAGAAGTATTCATGCTTGTGTTCAGTTTCTCTGTCATTTCTGCAGCGTTATCATGGGTAACTTCACCGTTGACCAGAGATTTACCAAAATTCTCTGCCGGAGTCCAGTAGTTGCTCATATTCTTAACGAACGGCTGGATGATAGAAGTATTGTTGAAGGTATCGTTCTGAGCAGTTACCAGTGCATCGTCTGTGATCTGGGAAAGCAGCTCTTCGTTACACGGAACTACGTTTCTCATTTCATAGTGTGCTTTCTGAGCATCTGCGCTTCCGAGATATCTTGCAAGAGCAACTGCAACCTGCGGATATTCACAGTTCGGATTCACACCGATTGCTTTAGAACCGGAGAAGGATTTCATCTGTTTCTCCTCGCCGTTGATGGTGATGGTCGGAAGCTGTACAACACCGTAATTATCACCGAGTGCCTCTTTAACTGCGGATGCATCCCAGGAACCGGAGAACATTGCTTTTACAGAACCGTCACGCAGACCGGAAAGACCGGATCCGTCTGCATCAGATACGAAGTTCGGATTGTTTACCAGGTCAACCAGGTAATCGGTCACTGCTTTTGCTTTATCGCCTTCGAAGTCAACGCCTGCTGCCTCGTCTGTTCCGTCCTCACCGAACAGCGTACAGCCGTTTGCTACGTAGAAGGAAGCAATGTACCAGGAGTTTGTAATCGGGAAGGAAATCTTGTCTTTTGCGATCATGGTATCCAGGTTTTTCACTTCATCCTCAGTGAATGCAGATTTATCATAGTACATAAACCAGGTGTTTGTGGTGAATGGTACACCGTAGATATCGCCGTCAACGGATACGGAATCTACAATTGCCTGAGAGTTGTTCTCTTTTACCTCCTCAACTGTCTGTCCGCCGAGTTTTGAAATTCCGTTTGCAGCGATCAGGGATGTCAGGTTGTCGTTTGCAAACATGTAAACATCTGCTGCTCCTTCAACGTCCTGTGTTACGGTATCTTTTGCATCGCTCTCTGCGCATACACCGTAATCAAAGGTAATGTGCCAGGATGGATGCTCCTCTGCAAACTGATTGCACATGGTCTGCAGCCACTCACCGCTGTCGCTTGCCTGATCCTCTGATGGAGACCATACGGTAAGGGTTGTGGTAATTTCCTCTTCCTCTGCTGCGTTGGAAGCAGATGCGCTTGTGCTTCCTGCCTCGGATGTGCTCTTGGAATCGTTTCCGGAAGCGGCATTTGAAGAACCGCTGTCGCTGTTTCCGCATCCTGCCAGCATGCCAACTGCAAGTGCTGCGGTCATCATAATAGATACTACTTTCTTTTTCATATTGAAAATCCTCCTTATATGATTTTTCTTTCTGGAACGTCTGCTGTCATATCGCATTTGCTGCTTGGTATCTCTCGTTCTTATTGATTTTATTATAGCAGTTGGCGGATTTTTCTGAAATATCAAGAATCTATGATCTATGTTGGATTTCTACGTTACATTTCTACACCGGAGCGTATCCGGAAAATCATTTCCGCAATCTGCAGAATTCTTTTCCGCAACAAAAAAAGAGGCCGCGCACCGTTTTTCCGGTGCGTCCTGCCTCCTCTTCTGTTTTTTATTCCGCCTTCTGCTCGGCTTTTTCTTCTGTCTTCTGATTTTCCTGTGAACTCAGGCTTTTCCTTTCCTGAATCATCTCCTGAATGATCTCATTTCCGCCTTCCTCCTGCCACTCTTTTACAAAGTCGTCAAAAGAAGAAAGCTCAGACTCGCCCCGGATAATTTTTAAAAAGGTCTCCGATTCCAGTTCTTTTAAGGTGTAACGATATGTTTCTGTGGTCTTCGTCCGGGTCGGATAAATCGTATTCACTCTTTGAATCTTTTCGTCGCTTAAAAGCGAGCAGGCTGTGATACGGGATAAATACGCGCTCCACTCCTCCGCACTCGCTGTTTTCGGGTTCTCCAGATAGGCGCGGCATACCTTTTCGAACGATCTTTCCAAAATCTCCAGCTCATCCTCCGATTTTTCCCCGTTCAGTGCCGCCTGCAGATTTTCGTAACAGATCGTCAGTGCCTGATTATAGTCGAGATTGATTGCTAAGGGGCGTGCCGTCGGATCGATATTTCCCGTATAATATTGCTGAAATTCTCCCCTTGGATCATCGTAGGAATAGCGCATATAATCAAACATCACCGACAGAATCTTCGGCACAATCTCCGGATATTCATACCCTTTTCGCACTACCACATAATTTCCGGTCAGCTTTTCGTTGCAGTATCGCACACTTCCATCCTTCCCGGTCCGAATCAGAAACGGCTGCCAGTCGGCCTCCGGATCCGTCTCATGACAGCGCCAGAGCGGGTTGTTCGGTGCCCACCACGGTGCGAAGAAAATGCCGCAGCGTCCCTGGGCAATGAGCTCGGCAATGTCATCCTGTGTGCGGATCAAAAAGTCCCGGTCAAGGACGCCCTCCTGGTACCAGTCGGCCAGCATGCCAAGTGCGTCTTTTACATTGGGCTGAACGGAACCATAAACCGGCATTCCTTCCGCATCCGTCAGCCATCTTCCCGGATATGCACCAAATGAGGCAAAAATAAGATTCATGCCGTATTCCGAAGAAATGCCCGTGCCGCCGTACAGAGTTGTGCTGACTGCAAGACCGATGTTACCCATCTCCTGGTTTGCCGGATTCTCCTCTGCAAACGTCAACGCAATATGTTTCACATCATCGATCGTTTCCGGTACGGAAAGTCCCAGTTTTTCCATCCAGTCCTTCCGCACCCATAGAAGATTCGGACCGTCCGAAATGTTGGTTTCCGGGAATGCCATCAGCTTTCCGTCAAAGGTACAGCCCTGCAGAATCTCCTCACCGTAGCTTGCATAAATATCCTTGATACGGTCGCTGGCACAATTTGCATAAACCTCTGTAAGATCGGCAAGCTGATCGTTTTTCTGCATGGCATTCATCGTTTTTTGATCCACAACCATGATATCGGCAATGTTTCCTGTTGCAATCATGGTAGAAATGCCAACGTTATAGGTATCACCGTAGTTTTCATAAACATCCTCGTTCTGTACATTAATGATTTCGCGGATCAGGCGTGTATAGGCATTGTCCTCATAGGTTTCTCCCTCCGGGAGATTGGAATTATTCACACCCGTCATTTTTGCCAGCGTGTACGTGATGGTTTCCGGGTAACGTCCGTACGGCGTTGTTTTCGCTTCCGTAAGAGCCGCAGCCTCATTTCCGGCAGCATCGGAAACAGAATCATTTCCTGCTGCGCCACTTTCTCCACAGCTGCTCAGCGCCATTCCCGCTGCCAGCAGTACAGCAAGGCCTGCCGCAAGTTTTTTTTGCATCATGCCTGTACGCCCGGAATCCGCACCGTCACTTTTGTTCCCTTTCCCGGCTCACTCTCAATCGAAAGACCATACGCTTCTCCGTATTCGAGCTGAATCCGGGAATTGACATTCCGCACACCGTAGCCGCTGCTCTTCTCCGTCAAAATTGTCTGTGCTTTCTCCTGTTCCATACCAACACCATTATCTGCCACGGAAAGTACCACACAATTTCCGTCACGCCGTCCGCTGATTGTGATCACGCCGGGCTCACTGCCGCGCCGCCGGTCAATTCCATGCGCAATCGCATTTTCGGCAAGCGGCTGCAGAATCAGGTTCAATGTACGGTAATCCAGAATATCCTCCGCTACATCCATTTTAACCGTAAAGCTGTAGTCATGAAACATTTCCTGAATTTGCAGATACGAACGCACATTGTCGATCTCCTCGCGGATGGACATCGTATTTTTGCCTTTGTTCAGGGAAGTCCTGTAGTACCGCGAAAGCGCCAGCGTCGCCTTGCTGATATCATCCGAACCGATTTCCAGCGCTTTCCAGTTGATCAGCGACAGGGAATTATACAGAAAATGCGGGTTAATCTGTGCGCGGAGCGCCGTCATCTCATACTGTTTCTGGCGGATGCGGCTCTCATAGACTTCCTGAATCAGCTGACGGATGCGTGACAGCATCTGATTAAAGCCACGCGTCAGATCACCGATTTCATCCCTTTCTGTAGAAACCAGTTCCACTTCCAGATTTCCTTCTTCTACCTCGGACATTGTCATTTTTATCTTTTCAAGGCGGTGCGCCATGTTTCCGGAGAATTTCATAATCACGACCGCAGAGAAAATAACGCAGCCTGCCCACATCAGAAGAACCATCAGAAGAATCGGCTGCATCGGACTGATGATGCCTTTTTTCGGCAGATAGCACGCGGCATGCCATCCATTCTGCTCAATCTCCTTTTCCAGGAGAATGTAGTTCGCTGTATTCTGCTTCTCTTTTTTTTGTATCTTCTGAAAGTCTGAAAATTCCATCTGGTATTTTGCATTCCTGGTCATCTTCTGATTTTCATACAGCACTTCTTTGTCCTCATTGTAGACGAAAACACCGTAATCCTCATTAACTGTAAGCTCCATGGAGCCAAAAATCTTACTGTAGTCCATGGAAATGTATAAAAAACCGCCTTTTCCGTCATCAATCAGCGGCATAGACCGCACCAGCGTCACCGTTCCCTGATCCATATCAGCATACCAGTGAACATCATTGTCTGCCGGTGCTGTCCATTCATCATTTTCCATTTCCCGCGCCGGACGCAGATACGTGCCGTGCGGAATGACGAAATCACGCACATAGACCGTAGACTGTCGGATTTCCGGGTAAAAATAACTTAAGGAATCCATCATCGGATCAAACTCTTTCACCATGCGCTCGTATGCTTCGAAGCTGTTTTTGTCTTCTGCCTTTACAATCTGAACAATTGTCTGGTCGAATGCCAGATAGTCCGACATACTCTGGTGCAGCGCAAGCTCCGTATTCACATCGTCCACTGCCTGATCAAAGGTGGTTTGCAGATTTTTGATCTCACGCTCGACAAGTACACGACGCATCTGGGTGTAAAACAGTGTGAACATCAGGCACATTGGGAAAAGTCCTGTGAGAACGTAAGCCACGATAAGCTTCCGGTGTACCTTCATATCTGAAAATGCTTTTTTTATTCTAGCGGCAAATGATGTCATCTTACTCCCCCTGATCCCGGTATTTCTGCGGGCTGATTCCAAAATATTCGCGGAAGCTCTGACAGAAATAGGACACATTCACAAAACCGCACTTTTCACAGATTACGCCGATTTTTTCGTTTGTATTTTCGAGCATTTCCCGTGCGCGCTCCATACGGAAACCTTTTAAGTAGCGGCTCAGGTTTTCTCCTGTATTTTTCTTGAAAATGCTGCTCAGATAATTCGGTGTCATGCCAACCTCGCGCGCAAGCTGGTCAACACCCATGCCACTGTCAGAATAGTTCTCACGGATATACTGTTTAATCTGCTCGACTTCTCTGCGTTTCGCAACACCGCCGTCTGCGCGGAAGACCGTTTCAAGCCGTTCAATACCCATACGGACTGCCTGAATCACACCGACCATGTTGCTGCTGTGATACAGGGCGTCAATCTCACGGTCCAGCTCCCGCTCATCTTTTCTCTCGAGATTGTCGTAAATCTCTTTCAATAAGTTGGAAAACATAAATTTGATATAAATCTGAGAAAAAATCGTCTGATGCTCATACTTCTCGCAGAACTGGTCAAAGTGTTCACGCAGGCTCTCCAGATCCTTCATGCGAATGTCCTGCTGGATCTGGCGGATCAGGATTTCAGCATCAATCTGCACCAGCACCTCGGACTGCTCCTCCTGAAAGGGAAGAAAAACATGGTTTCCCGTGTGATAAAAGCGACGCTCCATGAGCTGCTCCGTCTGTGCAAATGCATCGTAAAGCTCAACGTCCGGCGTGATCTCACCCGACACGGCCAGAAAGCATTCCTGGTCCCACATTTCACGAATATAATGGTACAGCTTCCGTCCGAACGCTTCCCAGCCGCCATCCGGCTCCTCGCTAAAAAACAGGATGGACTGCTGTGGGTTCAGGTTCAGATAGTGAAACGGCATCTGCAAATCGCTCTGCATCTTTTCAATCTGTTCGCTGTTTACCTGTTCAAAATAGTTGTTGGCACACTCCAGCAGTACCATACGGCAAAAATCCCGGACAAAGCTCATATCGAGAAGCGTCTGTGTTTTCTCCTGCATTGCGCTGCGGCTCTGACCATTGACCATCAGATACAGCAGATGCTCCCGCAGAAACTCCATACTTTCGTCCTTCCGTTTTTCCTCACGCTCACTCTTTGCAAGCTTTTCCGTGATTTCACCAACCACCTTTTCAAATTCTTCCGGGTTGACCGGTTTTAAAATATAGGCGAAAACACCGTAGGAAATTGCCTTTTTTGCGTAGGAAAACTCATCATACCCGCTGAAAATCACCGTTTCCGTCCCCGGATACGCCTCATGAATCCGGGAAAGAAGCTCAATTCCATCCATGAACGGCATATTGATGTCGGTCAAAAGCACGTCAATTTTCTCTTTTTCAAACACCTCCAGCGCTTCCTCTCCATTGGAGGCCTCCAGAATATTCTCCCGGATATTCATCCGCGAAAGCAGCATCCGAATGCCCTTTCGCTCTATCATTTCATCATCTACAATCAGATATGTGTACATGCATCGATCCTCTTTCTAAGCAGCCTGCCTAAAGCGGCGCATACTGGTTTTATTATACCATTCCCGCGGCAGAATTGCATAGCATTTACCGCTCAAAACCGTTACCGGAAACGCAAAACCAGAGCCGGTGAAAACATTCTCATCCGACTCTGGTTTTTCTATTACATGATTTCAGGACACCACTCATCCTGTCCCGAATCAGGCCTTCGTCCTGTATAAGCCCAGAAAAATAACGCGCTCTTCCGATGTATCCGTGTCCGGGAAAGACAGGATCAGACTGTTTTTCTGCTCATCTTCCCACCTTGTCGTCTTTCCCTCAAGAATCTGATTCTCTCCCACCAGCAAATCTTCAAGTAATTCTGCCGCCTGATGAGCCAGCGTCTGCAGTACCGTTTGAAATTCAGATTCCGGAACCGTTATGGCATATTCCACAGATACCAGTTGATCATTCTGAAAAGAAAAGATTTCCTGAATATCATCCGACAGACTGGAAATGCTGATCGAATGAATGATTCGCGGATACGCTTCTCCTAACGTGGTATCAACATCATCTTCCGAAAGCTGCGTCTTCTGCAAAACATCTTCCATAGACATATCAAATTTCACATTCCCGGGCGACAGGGTGGAATGGCTGAAATCAACGGCATACAGAAAGATGTTGCTGTTATTTTGGGAACTCTGTGAGGAACATGCAGCTAAAAAACAACAGCAAATCCCCAAAAAGATCCTGCAAATTACCGTTGAAGTAAAACGAATATTACGATTTTCAATATTCATAATACCTCCTCTCCCTTTTACTTCTGATATTCCTCAATTCTGCAAACATGTTCTTTTGTCTTTTTATTATAATTAATTCCTACCAGAAGCAAGTTTCCCTGATATTCTTCCAGACTTCTGCAATATTCTTTGTCCTTAATCTGCGCAAGCGCACCCTCTGCTGTTTTGTCCCATTTCAGTTCTACAACCAGCGCCGGTTTGTCCTGGTATCTTTTTCTTGGTACGAAAACAAGATCCGCAAACCCTTTTCCCCCAGGCAGTTCACGGTAAACCGTGTAAAAATTCCGTGCTGCATACAGCGCCAGTGAAATCGTATAGCTCAACGCATTTTCATCATTGTACTGAAGCTGTGACGTTTCAAAATGTGCCAGCCGAATTCCCTCTGCTACCTGTGTTTCCTGTTTTTCCCACACAGCCTGCAGAAGATCTGCGGAATTTTTCAGTGCCTTTGAAATATCTCCCCATTGGGAAACGGTTACCGCACTGGCATATTCTGACTGTACCTCGGCATTCGGAATAAAAACATATTTATTCTGTTCCTCATAACCAAGATATCCAAGATGAATCAGCAGTGTCAGCACATCATCCTCTGTCCGGAAAGTTGTCATATCATTCGTAAAACTGCCCGTGTTCACCGGAATCTTTTTCCCTGCCATCATCTGCAGTACGTCATCCCGCAGGCCGTCAAAATTCAGATCAATATACCACTGTAGTGCTTCAAATGTTTCTGTCTGATTCCAGTAATTGCCGATTTTCCGGAATCGCATGGCATTGACAACCGAACGCGGGCTGTAAACCGAACTTTCTCCCGGGAACGAATAGCCGTCATACCAGTTTTTAATTTCTGCCAGATCCATCTGATACCGGCCGCAGAGTTCTTCTACTTCCTGCTCCGTAAATCCTACATATTCTGCGAGCGGCCCTGGATCAAGCATTGTAAATTCATCAAACATATTCAGTGCAGAATGGGTTCCATATTTTTTGATCGGCAGAATACCCGTCAGATAGGCAAGTGCTACGTAAACCTTATCTTTCAGAAAATCCCGCAGGAAATCAAGATACTCTTCCTGTGCTTTTTTATCCTGCTGATATTCCCGGAAAACACAGTCCCATTCATCAATGATAATGACAAACGACTGTTTTGTTGCCGCATAAATATCCTGCAGCGATTCTACCAGATCCGTATCGTCAAAGTAGTCCACGTCCGGATAACTGTTTTTCAGTTCCCGCAGCAGCATTCTTCGAACACGGTCAATCACCTGGCCAATTTCCTTGCTCCGGCTCAGAAATTCCTGCATATTCAAAAAAATCGTAGGATATTGATTTAAGTGCTGTGCAAATACAGCATTTTGAGAAATTTTCAATCCAGAAAAAAGTTCTCTGGAATCGCATTCCTTCCCATAATAAGCCGTCAGCATATCCGCCGTCATAGATTTTCCAAAGCGCCGCGGACGGCTGACACAGACATATCTCTGCACAGTATTAATCACCTGATTGGTATACTCGATCAGCCCTGTTTTATCCACATAAATTTCGGACTGAACCGCTTTTGCAAATTTTTCATTTCCCGGATTCAGATAAACTCCCATATTCCACCTGCGCCTTTCTCTTTCTACCTCTATCATACGATATTCTTGCCTTAAGTTCAATTTAGCATAAGTTGAAAAATGCCAGAATGTTTTTAACTGAGGCAAAACATTCTGGCTGTTTTTTCTGGGATTGCTATGAGTCAATTAATTAATGAATAAAGAACGCGTCCTCTTCCTCGTCTTCCACAACCGGTGTCATCGGGTTATACTCGGTTTCCACCAATTTTTTCACCAGCTCGTGATCGAAGTTGCGGCGAATTTCACAGGTTCTGTCGAAAATCATGGTTGCTTCATCCCCTGGGGTGCATGCCGGCCAGTTCGGGAGGGATGGGGTTTCCGGGCTTCCGTAGCGGGCAAAGTTGATCCAGGCGGTGGCCATACGCTCCTGCAGACGGTCTGTTTCGCCCGGGACATTGCATACGGCGATGCGGTCGATGTTATGGAATACGAACGGAATCTCGGCACAATGCCATGCGGCTTTTCCGCCATCGATCGGGAATTCATAGGTAAACTGATAGGAATAGGTCGGCGCTTCTGTAAACTCCGATTTCTGACGAATGAATTCGATCGTTGCCGGACGGAAGAACGTATCCACAGACCACAGGTCGGCAATTGTTTTGTCCGGATATGCTTTTTCAAAAAGAGAAATCAGTTCCGGCGTTGCATCACCATATTTTCTCGTCAGGAACGCAATCTGTTCCTCACGGTTCATCTCATGTTTTCCCGGCACAACCGGTCCAAAATCAAACTCACCGATGTTGGTTCCTGCCAGCACAGGAATCGTTTTGGCGTGATCCGTAAATCCGCACTTGATCGGATTTCCGCGGAACCAGCCGTTCTCCATCGGTCCCTGTCCGATATAGCAGCCTTTCGCAGCAACCTCTGCCTCAACTTTATTGTACGCATTTGACAGCTCATAATACGGGATCGTCTCAAGCTTCTCCACCTCGGATTCGTCCAGATTCAGTTCTTTTAACAGAGCCTTCACAATCGCGGTGCCGTCTCCGTCCTCTTTCTGATAAACCTTTGCCTCATAAACACCGCTCTCGATGATACCCTTCTGGAACAGGCCGTCTGCTGCCGGCGTATTCATCAGCGTTGCCACCTTCATACCGCCGCCGGACTGACCGAAAATCGTAACATTCTCCGGGTCTCCGCCGAATGCCGCGATATTGTCATGTACCCACTGCAATGCAGCTACCATATCTGCGTTTCCTGCATTCGCAGAATTTTTGTATTTTTCGCCAAACGGCGAGAGATCGAGATAACCGAGGATATTCAGCCGATGGTTCACGGAAACAACAACGACATCACCGAACTCGCTTAAGTGATCCCCCTCATATGCCACATGCTCAATCGCAGAGCCGGCGCTGAAGCCGCCGCCGTGGAGCCATACCATGACCGGCTTTTTCGCACCCGGATCAAGACTCTGTGTCCAGACATTCAGGTTCTGGCAATGCTCGTCCTGCGGCCAGTAACGATGCGGTACCAGCACCTCCATGTTCGGCTCATCCTGCTTTAAAAGCGGACATACATAGCCGTACGCCAGCGCATTTTTGATTCCTTTCCACGGTTTCACCGGCTGCGGCATCTGGAAACGGTCCGCCTCGGCGTAATGGATTCCATGAAACGCATACGTCGTATTCAGACGGAAGCCGCGTACCTTTCCCGCCTTTGTCTCCACTACCGGATCTGTTTTACTACATACAAAATAATCTCCCATATTTCAGCTACCCTCTTTCTGCCCAATCCTATTCTGTGATGCGCAGTTTTCAAAAACTGCTGCAAAATCTTCACGATCCTTCCGTTTCATCAGGCTTCGAAACAACTGTCGTTTTTGCATTTACGCATCTGTTTCTTATTATACCAGACAATTTATTCGGAAACAATTCTTTTCACTTCCGTTTTCGGCTGTTTATATCAACAAAGTCCGAAAATCACGTCAAAAATGGATATTTCCATCACAACTTCAAAGTGCTACAATAAAAAAGAAGGTAAAATCAACGTAAAAAAGGGGACTACTATGACGAAAACAGTACAAAAGAGCAAAGCCCGCGATATGACCCAGGGCTCTATCTGGAAACAGCTTCTTCTCTTCTCGCTTCCGCTGATGGCCGGAAATCTCTTCCAGCAGCTTTACAACACCGTTGACAGCATCGTTGTCGGCAACTTTGTCGGCAAGGAAGCACTCGCCGCCGTCGGCTCCGTCGGTCCGATCATCAATTCTCTGATCGGCTTTTTCATGGGACTTTCCACCGGTGCCGGTGTCATTATCTCTCAGTATTATGGCGCAAAGGCGGATGAAAAGGTCAGCCGCACCGTCAGCACGACACTGGTGATGACATTTTTTCTCTCTATTGTCTTTACTATTCTCGGCATCTTCATTACACCGTACATGCTCCGCATGATGAGTACGCCGAACGACGTCATCCGCGAGTCAGCAACGTATCTTAAAATTTACTTTGGCGGTGTTGCCGGTCTGATGTTCTACAACATGGGCTCCGGCGTTCTCCGCGCTGTCGGCGATTCCCGCCATCCGCTGTATTTCCTGATTTTTTCCGCTGTTGTCAATACCGTGCTCGATCTTTTGTTTGTCGTTTCCTTCGGCATGGGAATCGAGGGTGTGGCGCTTGCAACCGTTATTGCACAGTGCCTTTCGGCGGTTCTGACGCTGTATGTGCTGACCACAACAGACGGCCCATACCGCATCTGTTGGAAAAAGCTCTGCATGGACTGGTCTTTGCTGTACCGCATCGTCTGCGTCGGACTGCCGGCAGCGATCCAGCAGATGGTGACTTCCGTTTCCAACGTTTTCGTGCAGTCCTATATCAATGTATTCGGCTCGGATGTTATGGCAGGCTGGAGTGCCTGCATGAAAATCGACCAGTTTATGATGCTGCCGATGATGAGTGTTGGTCTTGCTTCGACCACCTTCACCGGACAGAACGTCGGTGCCAGCTACATTGACCGTGCAAAGAAGGGTGCTACAACCGCATTCCTGCTTGCTGAGCTTGTAACCATTGTGATGATGATTCCTCTGCTGATTTTCGCCCCGCAAATGGTCTATCTGTTTAACCAGGAGACAGCTGTGATTCGTTATGGAACTCTGTTCCTGTATCTGCTCTCCCCGTTCTACATTCTCTGCTGCGTCAACCAGGTTTACTCCAACGTCCTGCGCGGCGCAGGAGACACCAGAACACCGATGATCGTGATGCTCGGAAGCTTCGTCGTGTTCCGCCAGATTTATCTGTTTGTGATGTCTCATATATTTGATTCCATCATTCCGATTGCACTTGGTTATCCGGCGGGATGGCTGGTATGCAGTGTTCTGATCTATGCCTGCTATCGAAAATTCCGGTGGGATAAAGGAATGCGGAAAAGCTGAAGGATTCCTTTCCTGACATAAGCAAAAGGGGCTGTTGCACTAAGAAAATGAACGTAGTGTGATATGCTCCCTTCTAGGTAGACAAGTGAAATAATAAAAACTTGTCACTTAGGA
>OMDD01000751.1_pt1 | contig 15046 bp, 18 predicted proteins | sample 1674331 | NCBI WGS metagenome assembly OMDD01 (sample SAMEA103958164, study PRJEB25191) | human gut metagenome | biome: human-associated habitat [ENVO:00009003]; feature: intestine environment [ENVO:2100002]; material: feces | place: Germany | collected 2013/2015
GCTTGAGCGTGGATAACAGTTCCTTCAAACGCTCCTTATTGATTTTACGCCCATCCAATCGAATAGGTAGCGTGATATTTTCCTCAACAGTCAAAACCGGGATCAGATTATAAAACTGATAGACAAGCCCAACCTGCCTTCTTCTGAATACTGCTAATTCATCTTCGTTTTGCTCATAAACATCCTGTCCGTCCACAAATACTTTTCCTGAAGTCGGTCTGTCAACACCACCTAATATGTGCAACAGGGTAGACTTGCCAGACCCGGATGCTCCAATGATTGCAACAAACTCTCCTTTATCAACGGAAAAAGAAATATCTGACAGAGCATGAACAGGAGCATTGTCCATTTCGTAGGTTTTGCAGATATTCTCTACTCTTAATATTTCCATAAAAAGTTCCTCCATATATTTTTGTAATTCAGTATGGCAAGAAAAAGTGACTGCTTCATTACTATTTCATTACAAAAATGTCACTTAAAAAGGGGCTACATTAAGCAGTCCCTAAAATGCGAATTTTCTTCAGTTTCGTTATTATTTTGTATAATCCATAGCCCACACAAACACCAAGTGTATTTAAAAACACATCGTCTATATCACTGCTTCTCCCAATAAAAAATTGTATCATTTCTACACTGGTGCTAACCAAAACACCTGCAAGAATTACATTTTTTATCTTTCTAAATTTTTTCCAGAGCAATGGCAAGAATAAACCTATTGGCGAAAACAGCAATAGGTTAGCTAACAAGTTTAAAACGGATACTTTATGTATATCTGCTTCTCCTACAATACTATTATTGCCAGAGAGTTGACCCAATATCGTTTTAAACGGAATAAGATTTACAGAAGCCAATTCATTATCCCAAAATATGTCTATATATAGCTTACCCGACATATCAATACCACAGTTCCAATGAGGCATAATCGTTTGAGAGGCTAATCCTGCACAGTAAGCAGCAAAAACACAAATCACAAGCTCTCTCTTCCAATCTTTTTTGGGGTGCTTATAGCAATTTATAAACCTGCACCCTAAACATAAGAAGAATCCCAACAAACAGTAAGGTATCATATTTCCAATATACTGCAAAATCAAACGCATAATAATACTCCTTTTTTCTTGATTTGATTAAACTGACAAAAACTGTCAGCTTAACGACATTATATTTAAGCAGTCCCCCGATAAAAGCAGATTTCAAATTCTGCACCGCCTGACTTCCGGTTTTTCGCCTGGATGACACCGCCCTGATTGACGATGATTGTTTTTGCCAGAGCCAACCCCAAACCAGCATTACCGATTGCAGAGCCACTTCCTTGATAAAATCGGTCAAACAGATGCGGTATATCCTTTTCCTGAAAACCTATCCCGTTATCCTCAATAATGACCTGTGTCAAAAGAGGTCTTTCTATTGCCTTGATTTCAATAGTGCTGCCCTCTGGTGAATGTTCAATACAGTTTTTAATTACATTCCCCAAGGCTTCAGCAGTCCAATCAGTATCAAGAGTTAGTTTTAATTCTGCCGGAATCACTTGCGTGATTGTCTGCATTTTTAATTCTGCCGCAATCTCCAGAGGACGAATTGCTTTTTCTACCACATCTTTTAAGCATATCTCCTGTGGCTTTAGAGTAATCGTTCCTGCATCCAGCTTGGATATTTTTAGAAGTGTTGCAATCAGCCACTCCATTCTTGATAAAAGCATAGCCTGCTTGCGGATCAGCTCATACCTTTCTTCGTCAGTCATTTTCTCATTGCACAGAGAAGCATTTAAGATATTCAGCGATGTCAAAGGCGTTTTTAATTGATGTGAAATATCGGCTAAAGCGTCTGCTAAATTACCTTTTTCTTTTTTCAGAGCTTCTGCCTGTTCAATAAGTCGTCTTGTCATCTTGGATATTTCATCATGTAAAACAGACAACTCGCCCTCTTGAAACTGCCCAAAAGAAATTGTTTCATCTCCATGCAGCAGTTTGTCGATAAGCAAGCTAAGTTCAGCAATTTTTCTGTATCTTTGATAGGTGAAAAAAAGGGAGACTATACCGACTGATACAATAGCCGCTAAAACAATCCACAGAGATTTGCTATCAACGATAAAGCAAATACAGCACCAAAATAGGGCAAGAAGGCCGTTGACAACAATTTGCCTTTTAACTTCTTTATTTCTGACAAAGTCCATATCAACCCACCTTATAACCAAGTCCACGAACGGTAATTATGATTTCCGGCTCCTGTGGATTGGTTTCAATTTTGTCACGCAGCCTTTTCATGTAAACAGTCAGCGTGTTATCATTGATAAACTCTCCAGTAGTGTCCCATAAAAGCTCTAACAATCTTCTACGAGATAGAACAATACCCTTGTTACGCAGAAAGACTAAAAGCAATTTATATTCCATAGCAGACAACAAAATCTCTTTCCCATTCTTTGATACGGTTACTTGATTTGTGTCCACAACTAAGTCATGGTAACTGATAATGTTTTGCGTGTTCTTAGTTCTCCTTAATACGCTGTTGATTCTGGAAAGCAGTTCTCTTGGTCTGAACGGTTTACTGATATAATCGTCAGCTCCCATGTCCAGTCCTGCCACAACACTATACTCATCATCAGAAGCCGTTAAGAAAATAACCGGCATGGTTCCTCTTTCTTTAATTGCAGAACAAACAGAAAAGCCATTTCCATTTGATAATTGAATGTCCACCAAGGCTATATCGTATTGGTCGCTATCCAATTTTTCTATTGCTTCTTTCTGCCCGGAAGCACTTTCGATTTTAAACCCTTCGTTTCCTAAATAGTCCGATAAAGAGGATACGATACTTTGGTCATCCTCCACTAATAATAATTTACTCATCGTGTGTTCTCCTTATTGTCGGCAACAAATTCGCTTTTTTATTTTGTTTATATCTCCCATCAGCCGGTTTTTGGGCATCTTGGGGAATTAGCCATGCACGAGGTAGTCGAACAATTCCATCAATTCGATTTTCTTCACATAGCTTTTGAACACGACGCACCGATATTCCCCAAAGTTTAGCTGCATCCTGTACTGTCATGTATTCAAACATAGTTTACCTCCGCACCAAATAGTTATATATATTATATACGCACAAGCGAATAATATCAATGGGTTATTTGTGAATACTTAAACACTAACTATAGAGCGTTTCAAAACACAAATGAAAACGGAAATGTGCCAAAGCAAATTTATTATTTTGGTAGACGAAACAAAAAGCGGGAGTGCGATTCGTAATGAACTGCACTCCCGCAAATTTTATCTTTCCCTACTCTTGTTCTTGGGTTTTCTTTGTGTCTGTTGCTGTTGTTTCTGTTCTTTCTGCTTTGCTCGCAGTCTTTCCGTCAAAGACCGTTCTTCCGCACTCTCATTCAACAGATTAGTGACACTCCGTTTACTGTCATACATACGGAGCATATCATATTTATCGCCATAGGCATTCTGGATGCGCCGTGTGGCATCTTGTTCGTGATTGGAACGAATTTCCTGTCTTGTTTCGTAAAGCTCGATGGGGTCAAATTCAGTCGCCTGCTCTTGCAATTCGGCGTATTGTTTGAGAGCGTTGTCAAGCTCGGCGGCATACTTGGCTTCGCTGGCTTCAATCTTTTTCAGCCCGTCCTCCAAAGTGCGGATTTGCTTTTTGAACATATCCGCTGTTGCATCTTCGGGGTATTGGAGCTGTCGGAGCAGCATAGCCTTTTCCGAACGCAGTTCCTCCAAATCCTCTGTCAGTTCAGCAATGCGCTTTGCAAGGTCACGGTGCTTCAGAACATGAATTACCGGCGTTTCCTTTTTCTCTGTCAGCAGAGATTTACGCTCTTTGGACTTTGCCTTGATTTTATCCGTGACAGCGACATATTCCGCCATTTCCTCACGGAACAAATTCAAGGACTGCTTGATACTGTGCTTGTTGCTGCCCAGGTGCAATAGCTGATATTTGAAGATAATCATATTGCCACGCAATTTTTCCATTGCTTCCGCAATCGCAGGAATGGTATTTTTAACCGCTTGTATCAGCTTTTTCACAGTCGCTTTTAGCTCACACAGTAAAGCATTGTCAGCTTTAATCTGACGATTGATTTCACAGCGGTCAGAGATGATTCCTTTTTTTTCTAAAGCACGGGCAACCACACCCTCGTGAATGGTCGGCTGTTCATCAAGTCCTCTCTCTGCATAACTGCGGTGGTCGATTCTCTGATCAATACCTGCACGCTCTAAATAGCGGTTTGTCACATCAGCCCAAGCCGCTCTCCAAAGAACAAGCTGTTCATCACTGTTCCAACGCTCGGAGACAGGATTTTGTCTGCCGTACTTGGTGCTTTTCGGATATTTGTTGACACGCTCATATCCGTATTTCTCGGCGGCAGAGGGTGTCATATACATTTTCTTTTTCCCGACTTTGTACTGATATTGCTTTTCCCAACCGTCTGCCTGTGCTGTTTTGAACTCGGCGGCAGTAAAGCCCCGTTCTTCGCCATCCTTGATGCAGAGATATTCTTTCTCCGTCTTATACTGCCATTTGCCGTTTTCGTCCAATGGGCGCACAGTCAGCATGATGTGGGCATGGGGATTATGACCGGGCGGATGCGGATCATGAATTGCCACATCTGCACACATTCCGTCTGCCACAAACTGCTCATTGATGAAGTCGGACAACAGGCTTTTCCACGGCTTTTTATTCAGTTCAACAGGCAAAGCAACTACAAATTCACGGGCGAGTCTGCTGTCTTTCGTTTTCTCATTTTCTTCCACGGCGTTCCAGAGAACTGCCCGTTCCTGCCACTCGACAGGGGCATACTCCGGCAAAAATATTTGCTGCCAGACAAGCCCTTTTTTACGAGTGAAGTCATGCTGCACACCGTCATAATCATTCAAAATTTGCGAACAACTCATATATGCCGCAGCAGCAACAGCGCTTCGTCCCGTGCCACGGCTGACTACTTTTGTTTCTAAATGATAAATCGCCATTCGTTTTCACCGTCCTTTCATTTTTCTGTTTCTCTTTTTCAAAAGAGAAAATAGGTGTGTCGGAAAACACGACATACCTATCGCTGCGATAAAGCTGCCGGTGGCAGGTTTTCGCAGGCAGACGGCGGGATAGGGTGGCAATATGCAACCACATCGTTTTGCTGATTGAGCAAAACATAAAGCCGACTGCACAGGGAATGTCCGCCTGCGGCATTGCCTGCCCCCTCTGGAGAAATGGCTAAAAGACAGTTCGTGAAGAGCGCACGAGCCTGACCGCAGGGAGGGATACCACCGCCTGTTTTGCAGGTGGTGAGTAAGTGCGCCCTTCGGGGAAAAAGAAAAGCGCCCCGGTTTCCCGGAACGCCTAAAATCATCGTGCCGCCTTGAATACTTCCCATAAAAAATCCTCCAACTGCTCTAATGTCATCTGTGTGGTTTGCGGTAAAGCTTTTTCTAAAATCGCTCCCTCCTGAATCAACCGATGTGTTCGAGCCTTTCGTTCTTTCACACGGTCACGCATCTGTGCTTCCTCCAATCTGTGCTTTGCCTGTAATAATTTCTTCTCGTTTTCAGTCATATACAAATCCTCCTGTGGTAGTAATAGTTTGTTTATTGGTATCACGCATTTTTGATAAATATTTGCAGTAGCAAAAATGCCCCCGTTTAGTATCGGTGTAATACCAAACGAGGGCAAAAGCGGTATTAAGATTTGGTAAGTTGTCAAAATGGCAACCTACCAAAAATCTGTTCCGACTTACGGTAAAATGTTAATGGGAAACTTAATTCGATAGATATTTACGGCAAGTTCCCAAATTGGGAACTTACCACGGGGAAGCTCACAAATATCAAAGTATCAAATTGCTGCTTTGAATGGCTGCTACCGCAAGTTGTCAATCTGGCAACTTGCGGCACAATGGTATAAAAATCAAGTTCCCAAATTGGGGACTTGAAATAAAACAGGCATAAAATCAAGTTGCCACTGTGACAACTTGAAAAGAAAGAAGCGAGCCAAAAAAATTCAAGCTCGCTTCAAAATCTGTTATGCTGTTTTCTGCGGTTCTTTAGTTTCTGCCACAGGGGAAATATCAAGCACTTCCGGCTCTTTCTCTTTGGCTCTGTTCACTGCGTTTCGTATTCGCTGACCTTTTAGATGTCCTTCGTATCGGCACTGGTCACAGCAATACTTGACATCACTTCTCGTTGTAGTGAAAATCTTTCCGCAATTCTCACAGGCGATTTCACGGCTTCGTTTTTCTGCCGCCTCCTGTCGATAGAACTTTGCACGGCAGTTTGGACTGCAATACATGGCGGCAGAACTTCTGGATTCAAATTCCTTACCGCAGCATTTACAGGTCAGCTTGAACGGCTGTCCGACTGCGTGTTCGCCAGCCTTGATTTTCTGATAGCGTTCCCGGCTTTTAATTCGATGCCTTCGTAACTGCTCCTGTCTTTTTTCTTCCTCTGCGGTCAGCTCCGGCGCAGGAAGTTCAAAATGACCGATAAACTTCAGATAGATTTCCACTTCCTGTATGCGATCCCCGTCAACCTTTTCCGGTACGTGGACAAGAATCTTGTCAATGAACTCGTTAATCATCGGTGTAGTCAGTTCTGAAAAATCGGTATATTTCTTTGCCAGTGCAAGAAACTGTTCTGCACGATTGGTATCTTCTTCAAAACCGGATAACCGTTCCTCCATGTTCGAAACAGAAGTGCGAAGAAATTTCTGTTCTTCTTCATACTCTGACAGCAGGCTGTCAAAGCGTTCCTCAGAGATACGACCGACAGCAAATGATTCATAGAGCTTTTTAATAATCGTATCAAGCTCAGTAATGCGTTTGCGGTCTTTGTTTAATTTTCGTTTCGTATCCTTCGCCGCCTCTGCCTGTCTGAGCTGGGAAGCCGCCCGTACTTTTTCCATAAATTCGTCTCGATTGGAAATAGCAAAGGTGCTGACGGAACGGATGGTTTCTAAAATCAAAGTACGCAGAGCCTTGGTTGTAATATAATGACCACAGCAGGCAGTACTATGCTTCTGGTGTGCCCTTGTATAGACGGAACAGTCAAAGAAATCGGAAGGATAAGGGTTATTCTCTGTGCCGCCTCTGGAACGGTGGTTATACATCTTTTCGCCACAGTCTGCACAGTACAAAAGTCCAGTCAGCGGATTGGCTTCACCCATCGTATCAATTCGTCTTGGCGTCTTACGCAGCTTCTGAGCCAGTTCCCATGTTTCTTTATCAACAATGGCTTCATGGGTATTCTCAAAAATCAGCCATTCCTCTTTGGGGTTCATTACGGGAGTTTTGTCCTTATAGGATTGTTTATGGGAACGGAAGTTAACCGTATGCCCCATATATTCCGGCTTAGAAAGAATCTGTGCGACAATATAGCCGCTCCAGTTATAGGGATTCGGAAATTCTTCTTTGCTTTTCCAGATACCCTTATTCTGCTTGCCGAAATAAACAGCAGGGGTTTCAATCTTATCGTCAAAGAATATACGGGCAATCTCATACGGACCGTTGCCCTCAATGGTCAGGCGGAAGATCCTGCGGACAACTGCCGCCGCTTCTTCGTCAATCAGCCAGTGGTATTTGTCATTCGGGTCTTTCTTGTATCCGTAGATCGCACAGTTTGTGGTCGGCTTGCCGGATTCACCTTTCACACGAATTGCAGTGCGCTGCTTGCGGCTCAGGTCACGAAGATACCACTCGTTCATAATATTCAAAAACGGGGCAAATTCGTTGCTGTTCTGATCGTTGCTGTCCACACCGTTGGCAATGGCAACAAAGTGAACATTGTGCTGCCTGAAAAATACCTCGGTGTAAAATCCGGTTTGGAGATAATCACGTCCCGCCCTGCTCATATCTTTCACAATGACATGAGCCACCTTTCCGGCTTCGATGTCGGCAATCAGCTTTTTCCACGCAGGGCGTTCAAAATTCCCACCACTCCAACCGTCATCCGTATAATGGGCACAGTTTTCGTAGCCCATTTGTGCGGCATAGCTTTCGAGGTATTTTTTCTGATTGACAATGGAGTTGCTATCCCCGGCAGATTCATCGTCACGGGACAGTCTTTCATATAATGCTGTAATTTTTCCTTCAGTCTGTTTTACGCTCATGATGCGCTCCTTTCAGACTGACGGCTCATTTGTGGTGAACTCATTATACCACAAGTTCCGTCTTTTGTAACCGTTTCATTGCGGATTAGTCGTAAAATTTTATCTTCCATGGTTTCCTGTTCCGTATCGTTAAATATAACCTTGACTTTATAAGTGGTTGTGCCGATACGGCGTGTCAGATAGGAACAGTTGCTGTTTTCATTTTTTGCCATAGGCAGTTACCTCCATGTTGAAAAATTCATGAAATCTTCGTATAATAGTTGTAGTTCCGCTTGCCTGTAACCATTTGTACAGTTAAAACAAGGCAACAGGTATCAACCCATTGCCTACATAGAAATGCCCCGGGAAAATCCTTGCGGCACAAGGCTTTCTGAGGGCAAAATGGTTACATTGAATGTGTTTAATAGTGCTTCTGTCTGTGTTTGCGTACTCTTGCTGCGGTTTGTCTGCGGCGGGCTTCTTCGGCACATTTTTCCGAGCAGTAAGCTCGCTTGCCGTCTTTCGGAAAGTGTTTTCCGCATTCTTTGCAAACACTCAGCGGCTGCGCCTCGAATACGGCTTGCAGCTCCGGTTCTGTGGGAAGTACATATTTACGGAAGTAGCTGCATAAACCGCTATTCGTATAGCAGATGCCAAACATCGGACAGTCGCAGTCCAATGGCAGGCAACCGTATTCTTTGTCATAGCTGGCACAGCGAGAAGTAATCAGCTTTTTAATCCGCTGTTTCTCCCGACCTGTCAGCTCACGGTAGTTATTTGACATAGGCGATCCCTCCTTTCATCTTGGCGGGTGTAATATAAAAATAATTAAAATATATTACTCCCTCACCAATAGGAGAAATATGGGGTGCTTAGCGGAACTGTTTTTCACAGAATTTAAGAAAAAGCAGAAAAAATTTTTGAAGGGTGGTGTCGGCGGTGCGTTTGGATGAGGAAGTATTTGAGTTTGACCGTGAAGATGATGAAATAGAAAGTGAATACGATACCGAAAATGTTGATGCTGAACTTTCTGAACAGGCACAGCGGCAGCTCTTAAAGGAACAACAGCTCATTGATGAGCTGGAAGCCGATGCCGCCGAAAATCCCATTGAAGATGACAGACCAGATGAGGACAGTGAACGCAAAAAACTCAAACGGGAACTGCAAGCAGAAGCTCTTGCCCGTTTGGAGGATGCCGCAAGAACGGTATCCGATTTTGAAAAGGTAGTTGCTTGGTGGGACAAACTGGACGCCAACAGGGAACGCAGAGAGCGTTATCACGAACTTTCCCGAAGCGGTGACGATCTTCCATTTGATTACGGTATGGCAAAGGACGGATTGTTCTTTCCTGACACTTTGAATAATGTTTTGGAGAAATTGATTCGTAAAGGCGATTTTATTGACGCTATTTTTTACTGCCCTTATGACATCCATGAGCTTGTGACTGAAAAATATATATCCTATATTTTGCGAGAGCTGAGTGAAGATCACAAAGAGCTGTTATTCCTGTGTGCTGTCCGGTTGTTCAGTTCCACACGAATCGCTGCTATAAGAGGGCAAACTGACCGCAATATCCGCAAGGTGCGTGGCACAATGCTAAAAAAGATACGAAAAAAGCTGCTTCCAGCCTTACTGGAAAAGGCAGAGAAACAGCAGCCGTTGACACTATTGGAAAAGGATTTTTTAGCAGATAACAGCACAGAGGTTGATTCACGAAAAAAGAAATAGTATAATGCTAATATAATTTTTGATTATTTAGGTTACAATATATGGTGGAGGGTTTGACAATGAAAAACCTGTTTGAACGCACCAGTTCCACTTGGGTGCGGTATAGCGAATATGAATGGAAGAAATCGGAGGACGGTATTTTGTACCTGACTCCCTCAAAAACGGCGCAGCCAAGCATTTATGATCCACTGACCGAGTATCAGCAGATTGTCTTGGACGCTATCAATATCGGACGTATGGGAATGAGCAAAAAACCGGATGAAGAAATTCAAAAGACAATCCAGCAATTTGCTGTAAAATATGGTCTGTTTGGACTTATGACCGCCCTGCCGACTACTCCGAACTTTATGGACTACAAAGCGGTGTACTTACCGAAGAATCATTTTATCAAAGAGGAAACCATGGCAACGGAGGACTATCTGAAATTGTTCTTTCCCTTTGACAAACTGGATGTCATCAAGCGTGGCGTGGAATCCATGTGGAACATTGAGAATGACCGTGTGATGATGGCGCTGGCTATGACCATGACCGACAAACCGATGGCGGTCAATATGAGCTTTCAGAGAGAATATGCCGAACGATACGATTGGATGAAGCAACAGTTTACCGACTGGGCATTTAACTATACGACGAGCATGATTTATTACGAGGATTACGACACCTTAAATCAGGATACAAAACTGATGATGCAGCAAAGTATGGCAGCTTACGGCGGCAATACGCCGACCTATCATATCGCTCTGTTGGATAAGCCGACGATTGTATGGGATTTCCACTCCATGCTGTTGGGGATACAGATGATGTTCAGCTTTATGCTGACGGATACGGAAAAGCCGATTCGTCTGTGCAAACACTGTCTGCAAGCCTTTGTCGCAAGCAGACCGAGTGCTGTATTTTGCAGTCCTCAGTGTAAGAATAAACACAATGTTTATAAGAGCCGTGGAAAAAAGAAGAATGAAGGATAGGAAAGAAATGAGGTGTTTACGATATGAGATTATCTGATTTTATCGGTGAAGCTACGGAATATGACAAGAAAGAACTACTTGAAGAACGTAAGCCGAAAAGTTGGTTGAAAAGCGTGAGTGCGTTTGCTAATGGTGTCGGTGGTGCTTTGATTTTCGGTGTATCTGATAACGAGGTTCTTGTCGGCTTGGAGGATGCAAAAAGTGTGTCTGAGAAAATAAGTGAAACAATTAAAACAAAAATGGATCCTGTACCTCAAATCATCTTAGAAATTCATTCTGAAGATAACAAAGAATTTATTGTCTTAAAAATTCTTGCCGGTCAAGAAACGCCATATTACTATACAGGTGATGGTAATCGAATTGCCTATGTTCGTATCGGCAACGAAAGTGTACCTGCAAGTTCCATAGATTTGAAGCGACTGGTGCTACGTGGCAGCAACACTTCTTTTGACAGTCTTTCTTCCCGCTATTCGTTTGAATCTCTTGCTTTTACAAAGCTGCGTTCCGTTTATCGTATGAGAACAGGAACGGAGCTGGTGGATTCCGATTTTGTATCCTTTGAATTGATGGATGAAGCTGGCAAACTCACTAATGCAGGTGTGTTGTTGGCTGACGACTCACCAATGCGGCATTCCCGCTTATTCTGTACCCGTTGGTATGGGTTAGATAAAGCCTCCGGCATAATGGAAGCTCTGGATGACAAAGAATATAGCGGTTCTCTGGTCTCGTTACTACAGGAAGGTACAAATTTTGTTAAAAACAATTCTAAAAAGCGTTGGAGAAAAACGGGCAATGGACGAATTGAAATGCCTGAGTATCCTGAACAGGCGGTACATGAAGTCATTGTTAATGCACTCATTCACCGTGACTATACGGAAATCGGTAGCGAAGTCCATATTGATATTTTTGATGATCGACTTGAAGTATATTCTCCCGGCGGTATGCTTGACGGCTCTATTGTACAAAATCTTGATACCGACCATGTAGCATCTAAACGCCGTAATCCAATAATTGCAGATATTTTCAGCCGTATGCACTTCATGGAACGTCGTGGCAGTGGTTTCAAAAAAATCAAAGGAGATTACCACCATGCAGTTAATTACCGTCCCGAATTAGAACCGAAGTTTGTATCCACGCCAACATCGTTTTTTGTCACGCTTTATAACCTGAATTATAATGTTCCGATTGAAAAATCAGGTGTTTCAGATGAAAACCAGTTGTTTGATGGACAGAAACCAGTTGTTTCAAGCGAAAAAGAGATGTTTGAAACTTTGCTTTTTGAACTGAAGTCAAAAAAGTCTACCAAAGAAACCGTAATAAAGCTGTTCGCTCAGTTTGGCTTTGATTCGGTTTTTGCAAGGGCTGATATTATGAAGCTTGCCGGTATTACATCTACACCGGCTGGAGAATTGATAAAAAAGCTGAAAGAGGCAGAGCTAATTGAAGCTGTCAGCGGTCAAGGAAAAGGTAAGTACAAATTCGTTGTACCGAAAGAATAAATTTTATGCCCGCTATCAGCCATTACAAGCCGATAACGGGCATTTTCCATTAAACATATACAAGTTCAGACAACACGATTTCTTCGGCACGATTATGGATGCTATTTTGACGGCGTACCCATTCCATCTGATCGACAGCTTTGAGAGCTTCGGTCACACCTTCCTGCTTCGCCATAGCAGTACAGATAAGTTCCATTCGCTCGTTGCAGGCTTGGTCAATTTCAGCTAAACGCTCAAACAAAGTACCATCCAAAATAAGATTGGTATAAAGCACCTTGCGATGTTCTTTTAGATAGTTACGATGCATACGCCCATATTTTCCGATTTTATAATCCGGTATCGGAAGTAATTCGAGGTTAGGGATAAGATAATCGCCCTCTTGGCGATAAGTGCCACCCATTTCTTCAAAAATAGATTTCATAATCAATTAGCTCCTTTATGTTGAATTTTCAACGGTTATAAGATTTTTTGACTCCTTTCCTACAACTGCTTTTCGATTCACCACAAATGAGCCGCAGTCATATGTATTAGGTGGCAGAAACCACCCTTTACATATTAACTCTTGATGCTGGATGCTGTTTGACTCTCCGGCCCGCTCGTCCTCCTGACTGAGCCGCCCGTAGAGAATCGTATATTGTTGTTTCTGACTTGCCATCATAACCTCCTTTTCTGTGGGGCAAGCCGGTACGGTACGGCAAGTATACCGCATCAGCTGCCACAAGTCTACGAGAATTTTATGCGCTGTGCGCTTCCTTTTCCAGTTCCGCGTCGATGCAGGCAATCAGCTTGTCCGTCGGCGTTGCGCAGGACTCTGCCGGAAATACAGACGTGATACAGAACCGTCTGCCGCCGATCAGCATCTCGCGCTGTTTTGTGATGCAGTCTTCTTCCATACAAGTTGTTGTGTCCCGGAAAACAGTTGCGACATCGCCATCCTCTGTTTGCCGAAGTTTTGCACACTCCGGCATATATCCGCCGAGAATACCGGTGTCTCGGTAAATCTCCCAATCCTTTTTCATAGGCCTCCTTTCTGTCTCCTGCATGGAAACTGTTTTTATAAGTGCTGTTCTATTGTCCATTCTTCGTGATCGTCCTCGGCATGACCGAGGGCGGTTTTCTTTTGCCGGAGCTTCTTGCGGCGCTTGCTGTCGATGTGCGGCGGCATGGTGGATGCATCACGTTGTGGAACATCGTCCGTCATCTGCTCCACAGCACGGCCAAGGCGCACAGCGTCGCGCACAAGATCAGCGCCGTAATCGAGATCCACGCGCACGTCCGGATTTTCTTCCGCGTCTCCTGCACCGTATTCGAAAGCTGCTTCTTCGTATCGTTCAGGATCGCGGTCAGGGAGAGCTTCGTATTCTCTGTCAGCGCCTTGCAGTTGGAAGAATACCTCTCGTTCAGGCTCCCAGCCTGTTTCTCGAAATTTTCTGCGCTCGTTTGCATCTTGATCAGAGATTCCTGCGCTTCTGCTTTCGTCAGAAGCATTTTCAGGTCCGTGTCTAACTGCATCTGCTGCCGGAACAGCCTGTCCTGCATTTCGAGCAGCGCGCTCCAGTTCCGCTCCGTGACCATCACGCTGGGTTCCAGCCGTTGCGCCTCGTCCATCAGCTTTTTGTGCTGCGTCAACATTTCTTGTGTTGTCATTCTCCGTTCTGTATCCAAATTCTGCCTCCATGTTTTCTTTCCGATATTTCATCATGTGTAGCTTGCTGTCGCGGCATTTGCGGCCGTCCGGTGTGGTGTAAGTGATATTTTTCCGCGTTGGTGACCAATTCGCCGCATATCCTTCGGCGCGGAGCAGCGCCAGAAATTCCTCGCGGTTGCCTGCATACCGCATACATTCGTCGATCACGCGCATGAGCTCCAGCTTCCAGCTCTCGCCCTTCGCCGCAGGGTAGTATTCCGCGTTGGACATCCCACTTGATTTCTGCTGTTCGTCCTTCTGAAATTTCGGAAGTCCGAGTTCCTCGCAGATCGCATCGTTGCGGGCGCGCAGCGCCTGAATCTGCTCATCGGCCATGTGAATTTTCTTGCCGGTTTCAAAATTGACACTGTTGATGATGCAGTGCGAGTGAATGTGTTCGCGGTCGGTGTGGGTGCAGACAAGGATTTCACAGCCCTCGAAGTATCCGGCAAGCCTGCGTGCCGCTTCGTGCGCTGTGCGCGGGTCGATGCCTGCGCCCTTCGGGAAGCTCTGCACCATGTGATAAAACATCACGCCGCCGTCTTTGTGGTGCAGCAGCTTCGTACTGAGGAATTCATCGAACGCGGTTTCCGGCTGGCAGCCAATGCCGCTGACGAGCTGCTGACCATCCCAGAGGGTTTTGCTCGTCTGCGACACATATCGCATGACACTTTTCATGCAGCCGCGTGTTTGTGTGCCTTTCTTGTAGTTTACGAAATGGACGATTGCGATTTCGCCGCACCTCCCTCCTGCAACTCCCGCAGAGATGTGTTGATCTTGGAAAACTCCTGCACAGCAGAATCCAGATTTGCGAACTGGACTTTCCCCATGTTCGCCAGCACCGCCAGCTGGTTGAGGTTGTTTCCAATGGCTTTTTGCTGCCGCAGGACTTCTTTCAGTCCGTCAAGAATGATGATTTTCTTGCCCAGACAACAACTGATTACATAGTCGCTTTGGCTCATGTGTGCCTGCGCTGCTTTTCGGCGGATAGTCTCTAAATTCTGTGATGAGATCCGAATACTGAATTGCTTGTCTTTTTTCATGTTTCCTCTGTTTCTATTGAAGTGGGTGTGGGCTGCTGCCCGCAAACAGCATTTGGC
>OMDD01000753.1_pt1 | contig 15027 bp, 9 predicted proteins | sample 1674331 | NCBI WGS metagenome assembly OMDD01 (sample SAMEA103958164, study PRJEB25191) | human gut metagenome | biome: human-associated habitat [ENVO:00009003]; feature: intestine environment [ENVO:2100002]; material: feces | place: Germany | collected 2013/2015
TTTGGCGTATACACGCTTTCCAGGCGTGCCTCTTCAACCACTCGAGCATCTCTCCTTTTAGGGGACACATTTACATCCTCGTTTTGAAATCGGGTGCAAATTACAAAGAAATTTGGGAATAGCAAGCGATTTCAGTCACAAATGTATCCTTTTTTTTCGTCTTACACAGAATTCGGCGCCTCAATATTGGCATATCCCCTCAAATTTAATAAACTTTAAAAACTTATTTGGCCATTTTGAACACTTTTAAAGCGTTATCGGTCGTTATGGCATCTATTTCTGACAAACTCATGCCATAAATTTCCGCCAGCTTTAACGCCACCTCTTTTATATAGGAAGTCTCATTTCTTTTCCCTCTGTTGGGCACGGGAGCCAAATAGGGAGAATCGGTTTCGAGCACGATTTTACTCAACGGGACATTCTTCAGTGTTTCGGGCAACGTACTTTTCTTGAATGTGACCACCCCGTTGATTCCAATTCTGAAAGCAGGATAGTCCGACAATTGCTCCGCCTCTTCCGCATTTCCCGTAAAACTATGAAAGATGCCGCTCAAATTCGTATTCTTATAAGGAGAGAGCACTTCAAACAACTCGGGGAAGGCTTCACGGCAGTGAATAATCAAGGGCAAGTCATACTCCAGTGCCCAATGTATCTGTTCGTCCAAGGCAGCTTGCTGCTCTTTGAGGTAGGTCTTATCCCAATACAAATCCATTCCAACCTCACCTACAGCCACAAAAGGATGTTCACCGGAAAGCAGCTTTTTCATCTCATAAATACGGAATAACGAATCAGCCCCAACAGAAGTCGGATGAAATCCAATCATAGGAAAACAATACCCCTTATATGCCGTACAGACATTCAACATCGCTTCCACCGTGGTGTCATCAATATTGGGCATAAAGACTTTAGACACTCCGGAATCCCGAGCACGTTCTATCACAGCCGGCAAATCCTCATCAAACTCCTCAACAAACAAATGAGAATGCGTGTCAATCATATTATACTTTTCTATTCATTAAATGACAAACAAAAGACTTCAGCTCTTCTTTTCTTTCAGAAGGCACAGCTATACTTTCCAACAACGAAAGCCCCTCGACATAATAAGCGTTAATCTTTTCTTCACAAATTCCGCCGATGCCTATCTTATCATAAAGAGCTGTTACAGCTTTTATCTTTTCTTTCGGACAAAAAGCAGTAGAAGCTATCCATTTTTCCAACTCCTTCCGTTGTATCCCATCTGCCAAAGCCAACGCATTGATCAGCATAAAAGTCTTCTTATTGCATAAAATATCTCCACCTATATTTTTTCCAAACACTTTCGAATCCCCATACACATCCAGATAATCATCCTGTAACTGGAATGCCAATCCCATTTTGATACCGAAATCGTATAATTTGCGGGCATCATCTTCCGAAGCCCCCCCTAATACAGCACCAATTTTTAACGCAGCAGATAAAAGTACCGATGTCTTTAAACGAATCATCTCCATATATTCGGGAACAGTAACATCATTCCGGGTTTCAAATTCCATATCCCACTGCTGTCCCTCACAAATTTCCAAAGCAGTCTGACTGAAAATATCCATCACTTGCTTCAAATAACGCTCCGGACAATTGTTCATCAGCCGATAAGCCAACACCAGCATGGCATCTCCCGAAAGAATAGCCGTATTCTCATCCCAAACCTTATGCACGGTAGGCTTGTTTCTGCGCATATCCGCACAATCCATCAAATCATCATGCAACAATGTATAATTATGATAAGTCTCTATACCTGCCGCTTGTGGCAAAATATCATCCACATTCTCTTTGTAAAGCTGATAGGAAAGCAACATCAAAACAGGACGGATACGTTTACCGCCTAATGACAAGACATACTCTATAGGAGCATACAATCCTTTTGGTTCGCGCACATAAGGCATCGTAGCAAGATAAGTATTTACCTTTTCCAATAACTGGTCTGCAGAAAAAGCCATAAATTATTTTGATTAAGGGGTTCTAGAAAAAGAGGCTGCTTTTTAAAGGCAGCCTCTTAATTAAGATATTAAAGTATTTTATTACTGTAATTTGAAAGTTACAGGCACTGTATATTTCACACGTACAGCTTTACCACGCTGTTTGCCAGGTTTCCATTTCGGCATGGTCTTGATTACACGGAGTGCTTCCTTATCCAAGTAGGGGTCTACACTACGCACAACCACCGGGTCAACGATAGAACCGTCCTTATTAACGACAAACTGAACGATAACCTTACCTTGCACACCGTTTTCCTGAGAAATAGTGGGGTATTTAATATTCTTACCCAAGAACTTCAAACATTCAGCCATACCTCCGGGGAATTCAGGCATTTCCTCTACAACTTGGAATATCTGCTGTTCTTCAGGTTCTTCTTCTTCCACTTCTACCGGAACATATTTAACTTCCACAGCCTGACCTGTTTCTTCAGAAGCCTGAATGGCAGTTTCTTCTACTTTAGCATCGTTTTCAACGATCTGAAGCACTTCTTCTACCTTAGGAGCTTCGGGAGGAGGAGGAGCTTGTTTTTGTTCCTGTTCCGTAATAGGGATAATTTCTTCTTCAAATACGACATCGGTTATACCTGTTTCCGTAGTCACTTGCTTGTCGCGATCAGTCCATTCGAAAGCTACAAACATGAGAGCAAGGATAAATACATAACCGATAAGCAGCCAGGTACTCTTTTTACCTTCGAGATCTGCTTTAGGCGATTTTTTAACTTCCATAAATTGTGTTTTAAAATTAAGTGTTTCTCACTGAGGGCAAATGTAACACAAATCTTTTAAATAAAAAGTATTTTCACATGAAAAATATGCTAATTCATTTTATTTTCATCCGATTTCATAGACATACACCCAACTTTTATCTATCTTTGAAGCGTTTTTAGTAGTCACCTATACATTAATTATATATGAAAAAAATAACTATTGCCATTGACGGTTATTCATCATGTGGAAAAAGCACTATGGCCAAAGACTTGGCACGTGAAATAGGATATATCTATATTGATAGCGGTGCCATGTATCGTGCTGTTACATTATATAGTCTACAGAAAGGGTTCTTTTCGGAAAAAGGTATCGACACCGAAGCGTTAAAAACAGCAATGCCCGATATACATATTTCATTCCGGTTGAATCCGGAAACACAACGTCCCATGACTTTTCTGAACGATACAAATGTAGAGGATGCCATCCGCAGCATGGAAGTTTCCTCTCATGTAAGTCCTATCGCCGCCTTGGGTTTTGTACGTGAGGCTTTGGTGAGACAACAACAGGAAATGGGAAAGGCCAAAGGAATTGTCATGGACGGAAGGGACATTGGAACCGTTGTTTTCCCCGATGCCGAACTGAAAATATTTGTAACCGCCTCGGCTGCCATACGTGCACAGCGCCGTTATGATGAATTAAGAAGTAAAGGGCAAGAGGCCTCTTATGAAAAAATTCTGGAAAATGTGGAAGAGCGTGACCGTATAGACCAAACCCGTGAAGTCGGTCCGTTACGACAAGCGGATGACGCTATCTTATTAGACAACAGCCACATGAGCATTGCCGAACAGAAAAAGTGGCTGACCGAAAAATTTCAAGCAGCGATAAATGGTTAACATAGAGATAGACGAAGGATCTGGGTTCTGCTTCGGAGTCACCACAGCTATCCGTAAAGCAGAAGAAGAACTGGCAAAAGGAAACACTCTTTATTGTCTGGGAGACATTGTACACAACGGACAGGAATGTGAACGCCTAAAAAAAATGGGGCTTATCACAATCAACCACGAAGAGTTTGCCCAATTACACGATGCCAAAGTACTGTTACGTGCACATGGAGAACCTCCTGAAACATACGCTATAGCCCGTACCAACAACATCGAGATCATTGACGCCACCTGTCCAGTAGTATTACGTCTTCAAAAGCGCATCAAACAGGAGTATGATAATGTTCCGGCAAGTCAAGACACACAAATCGTGATTTATGGCAAAAACGGTCATGCCGAAGTACTGGGGCTGGTAGGCCAAACTCATGGAAAAGCAATTGTCATAGAAACACCTGCTGAAGCTGCTCATTTAGACTTCACTAAAGACATACGCTTGTACTCCCAGACAACCAAATCTCTGGAAGAATTCTGGCAAATCATAGAATATATCAAGGAGCATATCTCACCCGATGCCACTTTTGAATATTACGACACAATCTGCCGGCAAGTGGCCAACCGGATGCCTAACATCCGCAAATTTGCAGCAGCGCATGATCTGATCTTTTTTGTCTGCGGACGAAAAAGTTCAAACGGAAAGATCTTATATCAAGAATGCAAAAAGATTAATCCGAATTCATACCTCATTGACCAGCCGGAAGAAATAGACCGGAACTTGCTAGAGAACGTCCGTTCCATCGGCATTTGTGGAGCAACTTCCACCCCCAAATGGTTGATGGAAGAATGTAAAAAAGCAATCTTAAACGAAAAATAGACCAATAAAAAATAGAAAATTATCGTTGTCCAACTGATAATTTGTTAACTTTGCGACATAAAAATATTAAAATGGGTATTTATGGGAACGATTAAAAGTATTGGTATTTTAACCTCTGGAGGAGATGCTCCGGGAATGAACGCTGCCATTCGTGCAGTCACACGTTCTGCCATCTATAACGGCTTGAAAGTATATGGCATTTATAGAGGATACAAAGGATTGGTAACAGATGAAATTCAGGAATTCAAAAGCCAAAATGTTAGTAACATCATACAAATGGGAGGTACCATTCTGAAGACCGCCCGTTGCAAAGAATTCACGACACCCGAAGGACGGGCACAAGCTTACGAAAACATGAAGAAGCATGAAATCGACGCTTTAGTCATTATAGGTGGTGATGGTTCTTTGACTGGTGCACGTATTTTCGCACAAGAATTTGATGTTCCTTGTATCGGTCTGCCCGGAACGATTGACAACGACCTGTATGGAACCGACACCACCATCGGCTATGATACAGCTTTGAACACAATTTTAGATGCAGTAGATAAAATCCGTGATACGGCAACTTCTCACGAACGCTTATTTTTTGTTGAAGTGATGGGACGTGATGCAGGTTTCCTGGCATTGAACGGCGCTATTGCCGCAGGTGCAGAAGCAGCTATTATTCCGGAATTCAGCACAGAAGTTGACCAATTGGAAGAATTCATCGAACATGGTTTCCGCAAATCCAAGAGCAGTAGCATCGTATTAGTAGCCGAAAGCGAACTGACCGGGGGTGCAATGCACTATGCCGAACGTGTGAAGAACGAATATCCGCAATACGATGTGCGTGTAACGATATTAGGACATTTACAACGTGGCGGACGCCCCACAGCGCATGACCGAATCATTGCCGGCCGTATGGGAGTGGCCAGCATCCAAGCATTATTGGAAGGACAACGTAATGTAATGATTGGTATTGATGATGATAAGATTGTTTATGTACCTTTCGCTAAAGCTATAAAGAACGACAAGCCTATAGACAGAGAATTGGTGAATGTACTTCACGAACTTTCTATCTAATTTCATCCACCACAGACAATAAAAAAAACGCAGATTTAATGAATAATCATAATCTGCGTTTTTTGTTTTGCCTGTTGGCAGCAAAACCTTATTTCAAGGTTGAGAAATAAGCATCCAATAACTTTTTGGCAGCAACAAACGAAGTCAGTTTGCCATTCAGCACCTCTTCCTCTTTTGCAGCCAACATAGAAATTATCTTTTCATTATTATAGAAACTATCACGCAAATGCTCGTTGATAGACTCATACATCCAATACTTGGCCTGTTCATTTCTGCGATATTCAAAATACCCATTCGCTTTCACAAAAGCGAAGTATTCATAGATCATATTCCAGATTTCTTTAATTCCAATACCATAAAAGCCGGAATACGTCATTACTTTAGGACTCCAGCCCGAATCAGGAGCAGGAAACAAATGTAAAGCATTGCGGAAATGACTGGCAGCCAGTTTTGCTTTCTCAATATTGCTGCCGTCAGCTTTATTGATAACGATTCCATCCGCCATTTCCATGATACCTCTCTTAATCCCCTGCAATTCATCACCAGTACCGGCCAGTTGGATCAGCAAAAAGAAATCCACCATAGAATGCACTGCCGTTTCGCTCTGCCCTACTCCAACCGTTTCAACAAAAATCTTATCAAAGCCCGCCGCCTCACAAAGTATGATCGTTTCACGAGTCTTACGAGCTACTCCTCCCAACGAACCTGCTGACGGACTAGGCCGTATAAAAGACTTCGGATGGACAGATAGTTTCTCCATGCGGGTCTTATCTCCCAAAATACTGCCTTTAGAACGCTCACTACTGGGATCAATAGCTAAAACAGCTAATTTTCCTCCCTTCTCAAGCACATGCAATCCAAATACATCAATAGATGTACTCTTGCCGGCACCGGGCACACCACTGATACCGATTCGCATAGAATTTCCGGAATAAGGCAGACACTTCTCTATCACTTCCTGGGCAATAGCCTGATGTTCCGGTTTTACACTCTCCACTAAAGTAACCGCCTGACTCAATACGGTCACATCACCTTTTACGATGCCTTCTACATATTCACCTACGGAAAACTCACGACGACGAGGTTTTTTACGTAGTTTCAAATAAGGATTCACAATAGATGGTTGCTCAATACCTTTGTTCACTGTCAATCCCTTATATTCTTCACTATTTTCAGGATGTTCCATAGCTATTTTTTTGAGGTTACTTTTACTTTTATAATTATCTTCGGATTGTTAGGATCATTGGTTATCATCAAGACACGCGGAGTACCCTTTACTTTCTTCAAATTTTGACCGAAAGCAGTAATCTTCAACTTGGTAGACGCACCCGGTTTCAAGACACGTTTCTTCAACTGGACCCCCAAAGCAGAATTAAACACCTGCAAATCAAGAATTTCCAGATTAGATTTTCCTACATTCTTAACAATAATCGTATGTGCTTTCTTTTCATCACTTTCCAGTTCTCCCATCTGCAACTCTTCGGCAGAAAGATGAATGGCAGGCGGATTCAAGCGTTCCTGCTGACTGATATGTGAGAAATCCGGCAACAATACGGCAGAAACCGGAATTTCATTTTCTTCTCCCACCTTATCTCCCAGGAAACGGGAAAGATAAACAGACGCCGTTGTCAAACCCAGTTTAGGTAACTTTTCCGTATCAAGAGTTATCTTGATTTTACCTGTACGTCCTCTTCCCAGTTTTTCCGGAATGGCAACAGCACTGAGGTAAGGAGGCAAATGCATCAACACAGGGGTGTATAACCTATCTGACGTATTGGCAACCAACAGTTCCATAGTTGGTTTATCCCCTTTATTAGCATCTTCAAATTCTATTTCCTCCTTATTCAAACGGATAGCTCCAATCTGAAAAGGATGAGTGAAAGTATAGTTTTTAGGATCGGCAGTCACTTCTCCCCGAATAGCCAGATAGATAGGTTTATTGGAGGCATTGCAATAAATGCCTACGCTCTTCTGAAAACGTCCGATGGCTTTGGCGTCAAAAGTAGAACTGACAATCCCGGTCTTTCCCGGTGCAATCGGTTCTTTGGTCCAATCAGCAACCGTGCAGCCACAAGACGTTGTCACATTAGATATCACTAAAGGTTTATCTCCTTTATTAGTGATTTTAAAGGTAGCCGTCACCGGATTTTTCCATAAAATAGTTCCAAATTCATGCGTTGTCTTATCAAATAATGCTTTGGGTTGTGCCTGTACTCCCAAAGTCACTCCCATTAACAAACTTACTATCAGTATAATATGTTTCATACAATTATTTTATGCTTTTTAGATAGCAAAGATAGACAAAAAACATCCTTTACCCATTTTTTCAGCCTATAATTTATTTTATCTTATGAATAACCTTTATCTTTGTCCCGCATTAAAAATCAGATAAATTATGAAAATAGTAAAACATTACTGGTTCGTTGCCATTGCATTGATTACAATGATAAGTTTTTCTTCATGTGAAAGCGATGAGGAAAGAGGATTTGACATTTCAGGATTATACGGTAAGACTTGGTGGGGCGATATGGGATTTGAAGACCGATATGGAGAACCTCTTTACAGTTACATCACATTCACCTCAGGTGCTTTCACAGATCATGGTGTAGGTACGGAAGAGCGCTGTTACCATAATGATGAACTTTATAGGGTATATAAGTTTGACTGGGAAATTCAAAACGGTTGGTTATATCTATATTATTCAGATGGTTATACATTTATAATTGAATATCCATCCGTTTCAGGCCGCTATTTTTATGGCACGGCTGAAGATGGTTTTGAAATAAGACTAGAATGGGTGGACGGCAGAAGCATAAGAAAAAAGTAAGTTAGCAAGCTAACTTACTTTTTATGAAATCACACAACTAATTCCAGACATCCTGTTTCTCTATTCCACCATCACCCGATATCCTCCCGTATGCCCTCCGAATTCCGGAGCATAAGCAGACTGAACAGTTGCAATTCCAGCCTGATATTCTCCTGTCCGGTTCACATACACCTGATACTCTATCACATAAGTTCCTTTTCTCATCTGATCGATAAAGAACTGGGTCGAAGCATCTTTGGTAGCCTGATAATATCCCAGCCCGTTGCTCCAACGAAATCCCGAAACTGCCTGTAACGGTTCCATACAAGCTGCACGGTCATCCTTGATCTGAACAAAATCCATATCACGGTCAGCCTTCACAGTCAGGCGAACGGTAATCTTATCGCCAACTTTCAATGGAGCTGATTCATTCAAAGCCTCATCCCCTTTATATAATTGACGGCTGACAGACAATCCGTTTCCCTGCCCGCTAATTTGATCCATACTTTCCAGATATTGGGCATAAACGGCTCCCCAACCCATTCCGGTTCCTTCTTTATCCACGCTTACTTTCTTGATATTCATCACATCACCGGACACCGTCTTCTTGATATAACCGATGGCATTATCTGCCGGAGTCCGGATCACTTCTTTACCTAAAGTAATCTCTACTCCTCCTGTATTTGCCAATAAATCCGAAGCTCCTGTAGCCATCAATGCATACACCGCATCAGCCGTGGCAATCGGCGTTTCCCAAGTCTGTGTCTGTTTCTGCTTCAACAGCCAGCGTTTCATTTCATCAATAGCTTTCGTATCTTTTGTTATACGCTGTATAGCTTCCATAGCAGCCACTTCAGTCGGAATTTTATAACTGAACCATGAATATCGGGCTTTAGGAGTATCAAAGTAACGCCCCATTTCATCCGTCACAACAGAATACTCCATCAATGACTGCATAAACAGCCTGGCTTCTGCCACCTTACCGGCCTGCTGCAAGATGATAGCTCCCAACGCCTTTCCATAAATCGTCAGTTCTTTTCCCTCACCGGACAACTTGTCTATGAAATACCGGTTCACCTTTTCATCAACCGGAGCCTTGCCATCCAAAGCACAGATATACAAATACCTGAGAACCTGCTCTGACGGACGGAGGCCGACGGCTCCTTTCTTTTCAGCTTCTTTCATTGACTTATACTCTTCGGCTGCCTGCTTGCCTAAATACTCGAACCCTTTTTGAATCATAGGCTGCATCCGGCTGTCAGCATCTTGATGAGTCAATGCATTCAGCCGGACAAGCATTTCCATTACCTGAGTGGTTACATAGCGGCTGCCTTGCATACCTTTATACCAACTCCATGCGCCATCGGCATTTTGCAATTCTCCCAGTTTCTCTACAGAAACAGCCAGTTGGCTATTCATTGTATTCAGGTCAAACAAAGTGGCGATACGCTGTTTTTGTTCGGCTTCATTGGTAGCTTCTGTCAGCCAGGGAGTTTCAGCCAGCAGGATATTTTTCAGTTCCTGATTCTTTTGCAGATTGCTCATAAAAGTCTCCTTCGTGCCACCTTGAGCCTTCCAGCTATCAAAGACCTGCTTGATACGGGGATTTTCTTTGACTATAAACGCAGCCAATGAATGGGCATAATAAGCGGTAGCCCAGGAAAGCGCATCTTCATTCTGAGGATTAGCCACTACAGGCAAAGCCTGCACGACATACCAAGCCGGATGGGCAGTAAATTCTACGGTCAACCGTTGTTCGGAAGCCGTTTTGCTATGCTTGTTAAACAGGTTTTCCAAAGAGAAAGTATGCGCACCTTCCCCATTCACGTTCAGAGGAACGGTTTCCGTCACCCACTGTTTGTCTGTCAGAACGGGGATGTAACGCTGTTCTCCATCACTGAAGGTATCTCCATCCGCTACCATCCGGCATGCCATTACCGCATATTTGTCACTCACTTCAAAAGTAAAGTTCACATGCCCGGTTTCTCCTCCCTTCACATCAAACTTCTGTTTTTGTGAATAGAATACCTTTTCTGTTTCCGGATTGAACAATTCCATGCGGACAGTCCCTTTCACTCCCTTGTCCGACAGGTTCATCAGTGAAGCGGCAATATTCGCTTTATCTCCCACGCGGACAAAGCGGGGCATATTAGGCTGAAGCATAAACTCTTTGCTGGCAGTAGCGGTAGCTTCTATCTTTCCATAATCCACATTCCGGGTATGTGCCAAGCCCATAAACGTCCATCGGGTAAGGCTTTCGGGTAGTACAAAGGAAATACTGACTTCACCTTTTTCATTGGTGCGGAGCTGTGGGTAAAAGAATGCCGTTTCCGCAAAGTTTTCACGTATCTGTATATCACCCGTTTCTGCCAGTTCTTCAGAACTGCCCATTTCTACCTTTTCCTGTGCAGACGTTTCTACCATTTCTTCCTGGAGCACCATATCAGTAACAGCCTCCTGGTTCATCACAGCATTTGCGGCACTCCTGCCTCTAATCTTCAAAGCTCCTGTAAGAGTGACACGAGGACTGCCTCCGTAACCTACCACCACAGCCTCCATTCTTCCTGTAGATGGAATGATCAATTCACTATATTCCAAAGGAACCGCACGGAACCTCTTCAACGGGAAATCAACATACAAATAAGCATTCCGCATATAGGATGTATTCCAATAAGTCAAAGGAACCACATAATGAAAGTCCACTCCAAAGTCCAACTTATGTGCACTATAGATTTTATCCAGAGAAGCATCATACATAGTAGCCAGCATTTCAGCCTCAGCCGGGCTTCCATCCGGATAAAGTACCGTCAGTTTCCATTCCTCTTGCTGTCCAGGACGGAGTTTGTCACGGAACGTAGTCCATTTCAGCTGCAACTTCTTTTCAGGGGCCGGTTTCATAATCCGTGCATTATGACTGTAAAGTCTGCCATCTTTCACAAATGCCATACTTACCAGAATGCCGTCACCATATTCCTTCTTATAAGGGAAGCGGAAACTGACCACCGAGTCAGAAAGCTCTATACGTTTGCTTTCCAAGCGCTTATTTCCTGCAAATACATCATAAAGCAGATAGACATTCTTTTCGCTGCTACCTATATATACAGTAGCCGGAGATGCTGCATCAAATTCCAGACCATCCTGATAGAACCAATCCGTTATCACGAAAGGCGGACGCTTGTCGTTCAATGAGAACAAAAGGAAATTCTTAGATGCCGTACACTCTCTGCCTTGTGTATCCTTAGCCGAAAGCTTCAAACGATAATTACCGGAAGGCAGGGCATAAATAGCCTCAGGAATAAAACTCTTGTTAGCTTCCACCGTACCGGTCAATACCTTTCTGCCTTCTTTTTCCTGACCGTCTTTCTGCTTCTCCATCTCGACTACCTGATAAGTAACCAGAGTATCTACCGGCTCACCCGAAAGATTCATGGCTGTCAGTTTTATTTCCAACTTCTTTTCTTTCACCAAATTATCGGGCAGATTATCCATATTCAGCACCATTGAAGTGCTTCCTAAAGGCAATGACAAATTAGCTTGCTGTGTCTCACCTGCACCATCCGTCACATCCGCCTGTATGTTGTACGTATAATACCACAACGGAGATTCTCTCCTGTCCGAGTCTATTTCAAAATGCACCGGAACGCTGAACTTACCATCCGCATCGGTCATTGCCTCTCCCTCCCAACGGGCTGAACCTCTGCCCATAAACCGCCAGACCCAGGCATAGGAACGAGATATATTATAGTGTACCCTGGCATTCTGCACAGGCGCACCGGCAAAAGTCTTTGCCATACCCACCACTTCTATAGAGTCACCCACTTGATACTCCACTTTCACGGGCTCAAACGTGACATCAAAGGTGGGACGTTTATATTCTTCTACCTTAAAACTGACAGAAGTATCGGCCGCACGCAAGCTAAAATAACCGGTCAGGCAAGGAGAGGGCAAAACAAACTGTCCGCTGAACGAGCCAAAACCATTCGTCCGTACTTCCACTTTTCCTGTTTCATTATTATTCGCATCATATAGGGATACCGTATATTTTTTATCCGCAAGCACACGCGTAGAATCCTTTTCCATTTCATAAGCCAAGCCGGATACATATACGGTTTGACCGGGACGGTAAATGGAGCGGTCGGTAAATAATTGCAAAACTTCTTTCCTCTTGCTCTCTTTATAGTAATAATCGTTTTTCCAAAGATTCAAGATGGGCATCGCATTATCAGCCGCCGTATGTGCATTATACCAGTATTTGTTACTATTCAGGAAATCCAGTTTCAAAGTACCCTGTTTATCCGCCTGGTAGGTCTGTTGGGGAGAATAACCTCCCCCCTTCTCCGTATAAATGGTTACTTCCGCCTCAGAAACAGGCTGTCCGCTCACTGCATCTACCACCACCAGTTCCAACGTACCATCCGGCAGAGGACGATAAATGGTCTTTAAAGCGGTGACATTCATTAATGTTCCGTCCGAAACGCCCTTCTTCCCATCGGGCACTGCCTTTAAGAAATAAATTCCCGCTTGAGGAGCCTGTATGGTCAGGGTGGTATCGATATTCAAATAATCTGTAGTAGGTTTCAAAGAAAAATGCTCCTCGCGTTGCAAACAGGCATATTTACTTTCAAAATGGGTGGTTCTGTTCTGCAATACGGCAGAGGTAACGGGTAAATTCACCTTATATAACTGCAAAGTGATGCCGGTAAGGTTTTTATAATTTACTTTCACCGACTGCTGTTCACCAGGATAAGCCGTAGCTATTTCCAGTGAAAGGCTTGCATTCAGAATTTCCTTTTCTATATTCTTCAGTTGGTTGATACCTTCGTAACGGGGGTATCCGGCTATTCCTTCACGAACTATCCGCAAGCGCTCTACCTGATTATTTTGATACTGTAGGAATTGTGCCAAAGCCAGATAAGCTTCAGGGACTGTTTTCACAGCCGGATAAGTATGAATCCACTTCCGGAGTTCCTGTTGGCATACGTCATTCGAGAAGTTTCCGGAAAAATTGCGGTACAGGTAATTCAATGCGTCTATCCCGGTCAGCAACCAACCCTCACGCTCCGTTTCCGTATCGTATGCTTTCAGCAAGGACTGATAAGTCTGCATGACAGCTGCCGTCAGGTCACAATCAGAGACGGGAACAAACTGATAAGTAACAAACTGATCCATATCCGTCATATCCGCAGGCAGACTGTTTGTCTGATTTGCTTTAGCAGCCGCCTGCCACCTGTACTGCTGCATGATTTGTATGGCACGACGTGCCAACAAGTTGTACAGATTATCACGAAAATACCGTTTACTAGCCTCTCCCACTCTCACCATAGGTCTCAATTTCTCGACCGGGATAAGTAATAACCGGTCTTTATCCTTGAGAGAGGCCTGCAAATAACCCAATCCTTTTTTTACGTCGGCAGGCATGGTCATTTCACCCAGAATGGAATACAATATAGCTTTGTCTTCCATACTGCCGGTTTGGGAAGCCCATTGTTCCAAACCATTCATATCTACCTTCAAGCTATCGGGAGTTAAAAGGGAACGGTACTGCATGGCAGTGAGATAGGCTTTCATCATTTGCGGTACATTCTGTTCCGCTTTTGCTTTATCGTAGATTTTCATTGCTTCGGAAATAACCGACTTGGGCAGATCCTTTCGTTCCAATACTTCCAGTTCTTTCCACAAATTGTCATAGGTTTGTGCCTGCATAGGAGCAAATACGCTCATTACCAGTAACACTATCAAAGATAAATAACGAATTTTCATATCTACAATCTTTTAGTTCGTACTAAGTCTTCTTTAACAAAGAAACGAAATAGATGTTTAAAGACTGCATACGTTTTAATTAAAATAACTAAAAGGTAGGGAAATAGGTTCATTGGAGGGTTATCAATGGGTAGCCATACCACTCACGAAACTTCATACCATAGCTTTGAAACAAGTCCTTTTCTTGAAGAAATGTCAACTTCAAAGCCTTGTCAGTCAGTCCTTTTGAACCGGAGAAAGCTCCGAGTGTCAAGAGTTTATACTTTCTAAAATATCTTTCAGCCTCTTCGTTTTCCCCTCTCTCTCTTCTAATTTTCCCCAGCAGACACCAAGGAATAGAAAGATTAGGCATCTCTGCAACTGCCTGAGACAACCAATATTCAGCCTCATCCGTTCTTCCCAAGAAGTAGGTAATAAAACCGTATCTCGCGAAATCGGAAGGCATATCCGTATCCTGTGGATGATGCAACAATAATTCTCCGACAAGAGAATGATAAAAACAGGAATCTGTTTTTTCTAACATCCGGACATCTTCCATTCCCAGTATGCGTGGCGACAGTAAAACTGCCTCTTTCAAATGTTCTTTCGCTTCTACCTGCTGCCCTTGGCTGTATAGCAGTCTGTATAATTTATATCTGTAAAGCACATTCCGAGGATAGCATCCAGCAAGTTCCTGCAAAGCTGCAAGAACCTGTTTATCTTTTCCTCCCAGCAAGTCCAATTCTGCCAGCAAATAACCGATATGTACATCTTCCGGCTGTCTCCTTTGTGCTTCGGACAAGAGTTCTCCAGCCTGCTGCAGATATTCTTCCCGTGAAGTGTCCTTGAAACGGTTCATATACATAATTCCCTCATTAATAAGACCGGGAACCGTCTTACCTGCCCCTTCCAACAAGCGGCCAGCCTCCTCATATTCTCCTTTTT
>OMDD01000760.1_pt1 | contig 14937 bp, 9 predicted proteins | sample 1674331 | NCBI WGS metagenome assembly OMDD01 (sample SAMEA103958164, study PRJEB25191) | human gut metagenome | biome: human-associated habitat [ENVO:00009003]; feature: intestine environment [ENVO:2100002]; material: feces | place: Germany | collected 2013/2015
CAAACGGTACTGAGTTATTTAGTATGGAAGGTGTTACAATTGAAGACGCTGTAATCTTGCCTGGTGAAAAAAGTGCTAAGATCCGTTTCAATGTGCCTGAATACAGCGAATTGAAAACAGGTTATGTAGTTCCTGTCCGCATTGTATCTATCGAAGGTGATGGTGCGATCGTTAATGAAAGTGCTGACATTGCTTATTTTACCATCTGTGCAGCTTCTCCTAAAATTTTGCCTGAGAATATAGCAGCTGGTACTAAGCTGACACCTGGTGACAATTGGGTTCTCAAAGTAAATGGAGAAACCGAATATGATTATTACGGAACTAAGTATTCATGGGCGGATGATATGTTCGACAATGATAGTTGGTCTGGTAATTACTTGGATACAGGCGATGTGATTGAAATCGACCTTGGGGAAGTGAAGACTGTTACAACCGTATCGATTGAATATTATGATTGGTACTATGGTGTAAAGTCTTACCAATCAATCCGTACAAGTCCTGATGGTGTTAAATGGACAGACTGGAAGGAAATTCCAGACCGCTCTTCTGTACGTACCCACTACTTGACATTCTCTTATCCGGCTGAAACTCGATATATTGAATTGGTACTTGGAGATTATGCTTACAGTTCACACTATGGTACATATATGTGTAACATATTTGTATATGCTAAATAATCTTGTATAACCCAATACGATTAAAATAGGACTCCCGAGGCATTCTTGCCTCGGGAGTCTTTTTAGCATATGATGCGCTTAATCTGTAAACATCCGATAAAGTGTAAGCATCCGATAAAGTCCCCGTTGTAACAGTTGTAGTAATGTGTGACCTTTGCATTCGCAATAGTGCCCATAACTACAACTTTTTTTTAGATTATGACGAAAGATGAATTTTTGCAGTTGCAGGAATTGCAACGCAACAGCGGTCTTCCTTTGATGAAGTACCTTGACCACGTAGGCTTGAAATACTCAACTTACACTTATTGGAGGCGTAAGTTCCGATTTTCTCCCTCTGCGGATGATGATGTTCCTTTTGCCCAAGTCAGTTTACGTACATCTTCAGATGTAACATTACCTGTTCATACGGGTAACATCACCTTGCAATTTCCCAATGGAGTTCGTGTCTGTCTTGAAAGCGGCATGGAAGCAACCGCTTCCCGCTTGATAACCTCTTTCCCTTACTGCCATGTTCTGCCTGAATGATACGATGCGCTACTTCCTTTGTCCCGGCAGGACGGACATGCGCAAGGGTATCAGTTCGCTCTGCGGTGTGGTGCATGAACGTATGGGCTGTAGCGTGAAGAATGGTGACGTTTTCATCTTCATCGGCAGCAGCCGTAAACTGATGAAGCTCCTTCATGCAGAAGACGGTGGATTGGTAATGTACGTAAAGAGGTTGGAAGCCGGCCGTTTCAAGATTCCGGTTTATGACAGGGAGACAAAATCCTATCCGATGGAATGGCGTGACCTTGTGGTGATGGTTGAAGGAATTCAGGAGTCTCCGGAAAATCGTCTAAGACGACTCCGGGCTGAAAGAAAAGAGTATATTGTCTGATATTAATCAGTAAAAGAGTTGTCCAGGTGAATAAAATTCCGTATCTTTATATGTCATTTAAAAGGTACGGACAATGGAAGAAAAGAAGATATTATTGAAGACAATAGAGGCATTGAATGCCACTATATCCTCCTTGTCCTCTACCAATCAACGACAAGCTGAGCAACTCCGTTCCCTTCAGGAACGTGTTAAGGAGCTGACGGCACAGGTCACCTGGCTGAACCGTCAGCTCTTTGGCCGCAAGTCTGAGAAGCTCGCTCCGTTTGACCCGAACCAACTTGACCTGTTCAGCGGACAGGTTCCTGAAAATGCCCTTGAAATCAAGCAAGCGCATGATATTGCCGTGGAGTCTGTCAAGGAAACGGCAGAGGACAGGAAGCGTGAGCGGAAAAACCGCAGGATGATGGAAGACCTTCCCGTATTGGAACGTGTAGTCATCGAGCCGGAAGGCATCGACCTGAATTTATACAAGAAGATTGGTGAAGAAGTGACCCGTGTCGTGGAACACAAGCCGGGGCAATTGTATATCAAGGAAATCGTACGTCCCAAGTATGGGTTGAAGGACAATACCGCACTTCCTCCAGACGGGCAGAAATCCGTTGAGATAGCCGCTATGCCTTTGCTCCCGATTTATAAAGGAATTGCCGGCCCCACGTTACTGGCCGAAATCCTCCTTCAGAAATATGAATACCACCTTCCGTTCTATCGTCAGGTCCAACAGCTCCGACACTTGGGATTCAAGGCAAGCGAAAGTACGATAGACGGTTGGTTCAAACCTGCCGTAGAACTGCTCAAGCCCCTTTATGAAGTGCTCAAGTCGGAAATCATGAAGTCCGATTATCTGCAAGGGGACGAGACAACCGTTCCTGTTTTGGACAAGGCTTCCCATAAGACCCATAAGGAATATTTGTGGATGGTCAGGGCTGTAGTACAACGGCTGGTACTCTTCCATTACAACAATGGTTCAAGAAGCGGTACGGTGATAGAGGAATTGACCAAAGGATATAAAGGTTACTTTCAATGTGATGGTTTTGAAGGATACGAATCGGCCTTCAAGACCCGTCCCGATGTGCTTCTTGTTAACTGTATGGCTCATATACGTCGTCATTTTGAGCAGGCACAGAAAGAAAACAGGGAACCTGCGGAATATGCACTGAAAGAGATCCAGTTGCTCTATCGCATAGAACATGATTGCGATGAAAGAGGGCTGACGGCGGAACAAAGAAGGGACGAACGAACCAAGAAAGCCCGACCCATTATGGAGGCTCTGAAACTTTGGATGGAAACGGAAGGCATCAAGTACAGTCCAAACTCCCTTATAGGGAAAGCCATCACCTATGCCTATACCCGCTGGAACAATATGATGCGTTATCTGGATGATGGTAGAGTACGTATTGACAATAATTTGGCGGAAAATGCCATCCGCCCCATTACATTAGGAAGAAAGAACTATCTGTTCTGTGGCGATCATGAAGCTGCAGTCAGTATGAGTGTCGTATGTTCGCTGCTGGCTACTTGCAAGGCACATGAGGTAAATCCGAGAGATTACCTGAATGATGTGATAGCAAGAATGCCATATATGCAGAAAGCGACAAATGATGAACTGCTGCAAATGCTACCACATAAGTGGAAAAAGGAATGACTATATATGGCAAAGGCTGCATATCCAACTATAGGAATTGCAGCCTTAGTTATGTTTGGTATAGTGTACTTTATCGGATGCTTACAATTATTTCTTTTATACTTCTCAAACAATTTATATAGCAGAAAAGCAGGTAAAGCGAAGAAATACTTTTGTGCTGATTATCAGTTATTTACATAAATAATTAGTTCCGCAAAGACTTTGGTAGTTTCCTTTATCGGAATGGCTACACAAGAAGTGCCAGTTAAAGCAAACTTGAATATTGTATTAAAGTCTGATACAGAACAGCTTGAAGAGGTAATGGTGGTGGCTTATGGTACAGCGAAAAAATCTGCATTTACAGGTTCGGCTGCTACTATAAAAAATGAAAAAATAGCGACGAGACAAACTTCAAATGTGACAAATGCTTTGGCGGGTCAAGTAGCCGGAGTACAAACTACGAGTAATAATGGTCAGCCGGGCAAAGATGCTGAAGTGCGTATTCGTGGTATTGGATCTATATCGGCTAGTAACAAGCCTTTGTATGTGGTAGATGGAGTTCCGTATGATGGTGAAATTTCTGCTATCAGTACTTCTGATATAGAATCAATGACAGTGTTGAAAGATGCTGCTTCTAATGCTCTGTATGGTGCACGTGGTGCTAATGGTGTAATCTTGATTACTACCAAGCGTGGTAAAAGTGGGGAAGCCCGTGTTACTTTTGACGCTAAATGGGGTGTGAATAAACGTGGAGTACCTAATTATGAAACAATTACGGATCCGGCTACATTCTATGAATTAAACTATTCTTCTATTTATAATGCCGATTTGAAAGGATATGCGGCAGCCGGAGATTTGGCTAAAGCTAATGCGTACGCTAATCAAGCAATGCTTTCTTCTACATATTTGGGATATCAGGTGTATTCCATTCCTCAAGGACAGCAACTGATCGGTATGGATGGCAAATTGAATCCTAATGCGACATTAGGTTATTCTGATGGTACATATTATTATACTCCGGATAATTGGTCGGATGAAATTTTTGAAAATAACCTGCGTCAAGAGTATAATTTAAGTATCAGCGGTGCGACTGAAAAAATGAATTATTATATGTCGGCCGGCTATTTGGATGATAAGGGAATTGTTCCTAACTCTGGTTTCCAACGTTATTCTGCACGTTTGAAAGCTGACTATCAAGTGAAGCCTTGGTTGAAAATGGGAGGAAATGTATCATTTACTCATTATGATAGCCGTGAACAGGATACTGAGGGTGGTACATCAAATGCAAACATCTTTTATGCATCAAATATTATGGGAGCCATTTATCCTATGTATGTTCGTGATGCACAGGGCAATATTATGGTAGATAATCGAGGTTTCCTTCGTTATGATTATGGAAAGCCAGGACAAGATTCAAATGGTAGCCGTAATACGATTCCTAATGCAAATCCGTTGGCAAGTTATATGCTGGATAAAATGAAATATTCGGGTGATGTGGTTAGTGGAAAATGGTCTGCTGATATTGATATTTGGAATGGAATCAAGGCAAAAGTGAATATAGGTGTTGATGTAAATAATGTGCGTTCTACAAATATGGTTAACCCCTTCTACGGACAGTATTCCGAAACTAGCGGAGTCGGAGGTTTGATCAGTGTAGCTACTGAGCGTACATTTAGTGTAAATCAGCAGTATTTGTTGACATACAACAAAACATTTAATGATGTTCATAATGTGGATATTTTGGCCGGACATGAAAGTTATGACTATAAATATCAATATTTGTACGGACAACGTGAGAAATTATATGATCCAAATGTTCCTGAATTAGGCAATGGTATTATGAACCAGAGCAATAATTCATATTCTCGTAATTATGCAACAGAAGGATGGCTGTTCCGTGCGCAATATGACTATGATGGACGGTATTTTGTTTCAGCTTCTTTCCGTCGTGATGCTTCTTCTTGTTTTCACCCGGATAATCGTTGGGGTAACTTCTGGTCTGTAGGAGCAGGATGGTTGTTAAGCAAAGAGAAATTCTTGGAAAACCAGTCTTGGATTGATATGTTGAAATTTAAAATCAGCTATGGTTTGCAAGGTAATGATAACTTGATGTTCCAAGGTGGTTTGTACCGTAACTACTATCCGTATCAAGACCAGTATACATTGGCAAACAGTAATGGTGATTTTTCAACTTCTCTATATTATAAAGGTAATAAGGAAATTACTTGGGAAACTTCACACAGCTTTAATACTGGATTTGATTTTGCTTTTTGGGGTGGTAAGTTAGGTGGTTCTGTTGAGTACTTCTCACGTAAAACAACCGATATGCTTTATTTCAAACCGGTAGCAGCTTCAATGGGTTATTCCCGTTTCCCCGAGAATGTGGGTTCAATGGTAAACCGTGGGGTTGAATTGGATTTGTATTCCAATATAATTGAAAACAAGAACCTTTCCTGGAATGTAAATTTTAATCTTACACATTTCAAGAATAAAGTCTTGGAATTATCTCCTGAGCTGAATGGGCAATTGATTGACGGTGCCCGGATTTATCGTGAAGATGAGTCTATGTACCAGCTTTATTTACCTAAATATGTAGGTGTGGATTCTGAAACAGGAGAGAGCCTGTGGGCGCTGGTGACTCCGGATGAGAATGGTAATACAGTTACGAAATCTTATTCTGTCGCTTCTGAAAACAGATTCGCATCAGGTGACATTTTACCTAAAGTTTATGGTGGTTTTGGAACAAGTGTCACAGCCTATGGCTTTGATCTCTCTGTTTCGTTTGCATATCAGCTTGGTGGACGTATTTTGGACTATACTTACCAAGGATTAATGGACGTAGCAGCTACAGGTAGTGCTTTGCATAAAGATATGTTAAAAGCATGGACTCCTGAAAATAAAAATACGGATGTTCCTCGTATGAATATTAATGACCAATATACGAACAGATTAACAGATCGTTTCTTGACTAGTTCGGATTATTTAAGCTTGCAGAATATTACATTGGGTTATACTTTGCCGAAGAGTCTGACACGTAAAATGCAGATTGACGGTGTCCGTGTATTCTTTGTTGCAGATAATGTGGCTTTGCTGACAGCTCGCAAAGGGTTGGACCCACGTCAAGGTTATGTGGCTGCTGACAATGTATATTCACCTATCCGCACAATTTCCGGAGGTATATCTTTAAATTTCTAATTTAGCAACCCATTTTTAAGAATATGAAATTGTCAAATAAATATATAGCATTTGCAGGTGTCGCTTTATTAATGGCATCTTGCGATTTGGATAAATTTCCTGAAGGAGATTACATATCTGAAGAACAGAAAGAAGATATAATCAATGGCAGACCCAATTTGATAACTGCTGAAGTGAACGCCATGGCAGCCAAATTAAATACTTTTGGTACGATTTCAGATGATGCCACTACTTATCATAATGACTATGGAATTCCTGCCGTGTTTATGATACTGGAATCAGGAGGACAGGACTTGGTTGCATTGGTTAATGGATATAACTGGTTTAGAACATCTCAAAATTATAGCGACAGGGTATACGATAGTTCAAGCGATGAATTGATTTGGAAAACGTTCTATAATCACTTGAAAGCTGCAAACAATGTACTGAAATTGATAGCGGCAGATACGGAAGATTCTTCTTTGAAGGTTTATCGTGGCCAAGCTTTAGCTGCTCGTGCTTATGACTATCTGAACTTGGTTCAAATCTATCAGTTTACTTATGCAGGTCATGAAAATAGTCTGGCAGTACCTATTGTTACAGAAACAATGACTGATGAAGATATGCAGAATAATCCGCGTGCAACTGTACAGCAGGTGTATGACCAAATTATGAGTGACCTGAATACGGCTGCTGATTTATTGACCGGGTATGATAATGGCTCAAACAAAGATCAGATTGACGAGGCGGTAGTTTACGGATTGCGTGCTCGTGCCAATCTGTTAATGCAAAAATGGGCGGATGCAGCTAAAGATGCAGAACGTGCCATTGCTGGCGGTACACCTCAGACTTTAGCCCAGGTATCTACTCCTACCTTTAATTCAGCATCGGCAAGTTCATGGTTATGGGGAGTGATGATTACGCCTGATAATGATGTTGTCCAGACAGGTATTATCAACTGGCCTTCGCACTTGTGCTCTTTTACCGGGAACGGTTATACTTCAGGAGTGCCTGATGGATATAGAAAGGTGAATTCTGCATTATATGATTTAATACCCGAAACAGATATCCGTAAACAATGGTTCTTGTCTCCGGATAATAAATCTTCATTGATTGATAATGAGCAGATTGAGGGTACTTCCATCGTTGAATATTTTGGTTTGACTCCGTATGTAAATACAAAGTTCGGAGCTTATCAAAGTATATTTGGTAACACAACCAATGCGTCAGACTGGCCTTTGATGCGTGTTGAAGAAATGTATCTGATAAAAGCTGAGGCAGAAGCCATGGGTGGTAATTTGAGTGGCGGAAAGAGTACATTGGAAAATTTTGTACGGACATATCGGGATCCTTCTTTTACAAGTAAAGCTAATTCGGCACAGGATTTTCAGGATGAGGTTTGGTTGCAGCGTCGTATGGAGCTTTGGGGAGAAGGTTTCTCACTGTTCGATATCCTACGCTTGAAAAAGCCGGTGGTTCGTAAGAATACGAATTATGACCCGTCTGTACAATATAATTCAGCTGCAGAAGCACAAATCCTGATCTACCGGATTCCGCAATGTGAAATGGAAACCAATTCCGGAATCAGTGATACTGATAACAATCCGGCGGCTCCACAACCACAACTATAGGGAATAACTGTAATAAAAAAGAGGATGACGTTCAACGTTCATCCTCTTTTTTTGTTATATTTGTCGCGAACTTATTTAGATTGATAGATAAATGAAAGAATTTGTAATTTCTGAAGCACAGGTTGAAACTGCCATCTTAGTTGGTTTGATTACTCAGACACAAGATGAGCGTAAGACCAAGGAGTATTTGGATGAGTTGGAGTTCTTGGCCGAAACGGCCGGAGCAACAGTGGTGAAAAGGTTTACTCAGAAACTGCCTGCTGCCAATTCCGTGACTTATGTCGGTAAAGGAAAGCTGGAAGAAATCAAGGAATATATTCATCAGGAAGAGGAAAATGAGCGTGAAGTCGGAATGGTGATTTTTGATGATGAACTTTCTGCCAAGCAGATACGTAATATAGAAGCTGAACTGAAAGTGAAGATTTTGGACCGTACTTCGCTGATTCTGGATATTTTTGCCATGCGGGCTCAAACTGCAAATGCTAAAACACAAGTGGAGTTGGCCCAATATAAGTATATGCTGCCTCGTCTGCAACGTTTGTGGACTCACTTGGAGCGTCAGGGAGGTGGATCCGGTGCCGGTGGAGGTAAAGGCTCTGTGGGATTACGTGGGCCGGGTGAAACTCAGTTGGAAATGGACCGTCGTATCATTTTGAATCGTATGTCATTGTTGAAAGAACGGTTGGCTGAAATTGATAAACAGAAGTCCACTCAACGTAAAAACCGTGGGCGTATGATACGTGTAGCTTTGGTAGGGTATACCAATGTGGGAAAATCTACTTTAATGAATTTGCTTTCAAAAAGCGAGGTCTTTGCTGAAAATAAACTTTTTGCAACATTGGACACCACAGTACGCAAAGTGATTATTGAGAATCTGCCATTTCTGCTTACAGATACCGTAGGATTTATCCGTAAATTACCAACGGATTTGGTTGATTCCTTTAAATCAACCTTGGACGAAGTGCGTGAAGCTGATCTGCTGATTCATGTGGTGGATATTTCTCATCCGGATTTTGAGGAACAAATTTCTGTGGTTGATAAAACGATTGCTGATTTGGAGGCAGGTGGAAAGCCTACCATGATTGTTTTTAACAAGGTAGATGCTTATACCTATGTAGAGAAAGCAGAGGATGATTTGACTCCTAAAACCAGGGAAAATATTACATTGGAAGAACTGATGAAGACATGGATGGCAAAATTGAATGATAATTGTATCTTCATTTCTGCCAGAGAGAAAATAAATATGGATGAATTGAAGACTATTATATATAATAAGGTGCGCGAGCTACACGTACAGAAGTATCCTTATAACGATTTTCTTTATCAAACCTATGATGAAGAATAAATACATATAGAAGATGAAAACTTATCGTTCACTTACACAAGAAGAAATACAACAATTAAAAGAGAGATCATGCACTGCGGTTGATTGGGATGAAATTGAAGTAGTAGAGAACTTTAAGACGGACTATATTTATCATACCCGTTTTTCCGGAAAGGTCAGATTGGGGGTCTTTGAAGATGAGTTTACGTTGGCAGGTGGCATGCGTAAACATTCCGGATTGTATCATGCGACCTTGCATAATGTAACGGTGGGCGATAATTGTTGTATTGAGAATATAAAGAACTATATAGCCAACTATATCATAGGGGACTATGCATTTATAGAGAATGTAGATATCATTCTGGTAGATGGCCGGAGCAAGTTTGGGAATGGCGTTGAAGTAGCTGTATTGAATGAAACGGGTGGACGTGAAGTGCCTATTCATGATCGTCTGTCAGCGCATCAGGCCTATATTCTGGCATTGTACCGTCATCGTCCTGAATTGATTTGCCGGATGAAAGCCATTATTGACCGGTATGCTGAAGAGAATGCTTCGGATACAGGTACTATTGGCCACCATGTTACCATTGTTGATGCGGGATATATAAAGAATGTACGAATAGGTGATTATTGTAAGATAGAAGGGGCGGGACGATTGAAAAACGGTAGCTTGAACAGTAATGAGCAAGCGCCTATTCATATCGGCTATGGAGTGGTATGCGATGATTTTATTATATCAAGCGGCTCCAATGTGGAAGATGGAACTATGTTGACCCGTTGCTTTATCAGCCAGGCATGTCATTTGGGACATAACTATTCTGCATCTGATTCTTTGTTTTTTAGTAATTGTCAAGAAGAGAACGGTGAGGCATGTGCCATTTTTGCCGGACCCTTTACGGTGACTCATCATAAGTCTACTTTGCTGATTGCCGGAATGTTCTCTTTTATGAATGCGGGTTCCGGCTCTAATCAAAGCAACCATATGTATAAGTTAGGTCCGATTCATCAGGGGGCTATGGAGCGTGGGGCGAAGACTACTTCCGATTCTTATATTTTATGGCCCGCACGTGTAGGTGCATTTTCTTTGGTTATGGGGCGTCATGTGAATCATGCCGATACTTCTAATCTGCCTTTTTCTTATCTGATAGAGCAGCAAAATACCACTTATCTGGTGCCAGGGGTGAATTTGCGGAGTGTAGGTACGATTCGGGATGCTCAAAAGTGGCCTAAACGTGACAAACGTAAAGATCCGAACCGTTTGGATCAGATTAATTATAACCTGTTGAGTCCCTATACTATTCAGAAAATGATGAAAGGGCGTAGTATTCTGAAAGAATTACGTAAAGTATCCGGAGAAACTTCAGAAACTTACTCTTACCAAAGTGCGAAAATTAAGAATTCTTCTTTAAATAATGGCATTCGTTTTTATGAAACGGCTATTCATAAATTTTTGGGTAATTCATTAATCAAGCGTTTGGAGGAGGTTCGTTTTAGCAGTGATGAGGAAATCCGTGCCCGGTTGATTCCTGATACAGAGATAGGGACAGGAGAATGGGTGGATATTTCCGGATTGATCGCTCCTAAAAGTGAAATAGAGAAGTTGATGGCAGATATAGAATCTGGAATCCTGACTAATGTGGATCAGATTCATGACCGTTTTGTTGAGATGCATCGTAATTATTATACATACGAGTGGACATGGGCGTATGGGAAGATGCTTGAGTTTTATAATCTGCGTTCCGATGAAATAACGGCAAAGGATGTTATTGCTATCGTGAAGAAGTGGCAGGAGGCTGTTGTCGGATTGGATAAAATGGTCTATGCCGATGCGAAAAAGGAATTTTCTTTGTCTGCTATGACGGGGTTCGGTGCAGATGGATCACGTGAAGAAATGGAGCAGGATTTTGAACAGGTGCGTGGGGTATTTGAAAGTAATCCGTTTGTGACAGCGGTATTGCAGCATATTGAAGCGAAAACAGCGTTGGGTAACGAGTTGATAGAACGGATTGCTTCTATATGATATTTTTGATGAGAGTATCCAGACTAAGATGAACCTTCGGAAAAGTTACAGATGGTAGTTACATATAAAAAGAGCCGTATGAATGCTGGAGTAGTCATACGGCTCTTGCTATTGGATGACATTTGAGCTTGTTTGGATACTTCCTTTTTATTTTTTTACCACAGGTAGTATAACTCTGCTTGCAGCTCCTTGCTGATGATAAATTTTGATCTTTTGTTTCATCACAAAATCTTCTACCGTACAATGATAGGTATCAATAAACCTTTGTGGATTGCGGTCAATAATGGGGAACCAGGAACTTTGAATTTGAATCATCAGTCTGTGTCCCGGCAGGAATGTGTGTGCCACATCATACAGTGTGTAATTAACCGGAGTTATTTCTTCCGGTTTGAAAGGCAGGGGATTGTCGAATCCCTTACGGAAGCGTCCTCTGAACAATTCGCCACGAATCATCAGCTGGTACCCACTCATTGGATAGTCACTCTTTAAATAATTGCGTGCAGTTTTGGAATATTCAAATTTTTCAGGATATACATCAATTACTTTCACCATAAAATCAGCGTCAGTACTACTAATGGCAGTCATTAATTCCACTTCTATAGGGCCGGCCAGTGTCAATGTATCACATAGCGGCTCCGTCATGAAAGTAATGACATCGGGACGTGAAGTGGCAAAGCGTTGGTCATCTACCATGAATTCTTTTGTCCGGTAAGTGGTAGGGTTTGCCGTATAGGGTACCGGACGTGACATATCTGAAATATATTCTGAATAAGACTCTTGTTCTGCCGGTGCTTGTGTGGATACTGATCCGTTTTTATGTATATAATAAGGTGTACCGGCAGTCTTTTGTACAGGCCATTCGTCGTATGTTTTCCATTCGTTTTCACCTGTATGGAATATATTTACTTTATGCTTGGGCTTTTCTCCCTTTCCTTCCAGGAAATATCGGAAAAAAGGATATTCTATTTTGTCCATGTAATAAGCTGAAGTGCTTTTACCGAAATACAGATTACCGAAACCTTGGAACCCGCGTACTGTCCATGCTCCATGCCACCAAGGACCGAATGTCAGATATAAATCTGTGTCCGGTGATTGCTCTTTGATGGCTTTATAAAGATTCCAGGCTCCGTAACAGTCTTCGGAGTCATACAGTCCACCTACCACCAATATGGCTGGCTTCAAGTTATAACAGGAGGTGCGTGCATCGCGCTCTTTCCAGAAATCATCGAAATCAGGATGGTTTTTGATATCATTCCACAATGTCTGTGTGGTATCACGTACCAGGTCGTCTACATTCTTAAAGGTACCGAGTGCCAGAAAATCTGTGTAAACATCATTCTTTACAATTTGGTTCATCACTCCTTTTCCCATGTGGCGTCCTTCCAGTCTGGGAAGGAAATTAGTGGTTTGCAGCAGGGTGAAGGCTCCGTTGTGATGACGGTCATCTCCACGGAACCAGTCGGTGACGGGAGCTTGCGGAGAAACAGCTTTCAAAGCCGGATGATTGGAGGAGGCTGTCATAGTGGCATAGAAACCATCATAACTGATTCCCCATGTTCCTACATTTCCGTTATTATATGTGTTGTGAATCAACCATTCTATGGTATCGTATGTGTCCGTTGCTTCGTCTATATTCTTTTTATCTTTCTTACCCTTTTTGTTTTTGTTGAGAGGGCGTACTTGGATAAATATTCCTTCACTCTTATGCCGTCCACGTACATCTTGGAAGACGATAATATATCGGTGCTCTATATAGTTTTTCAGATTAGTTCTGAAATGACGGTCAAATCCTTCTCCGTATGGGGAACAAGAGTAAGGGCTGCGGTGCATCAGGATAGGATGCTGCCTGCTGTTGTCTTTCGGTTCGTAGACAGCGGTGTAAAGCTTGATTCCGTCACGCATGGGAATCATGACTTCCCGTTTCGTGTAGATTTCCTTCAGTTTGAGTTCGATACTGTCCGGTTGGTTTTTTGCTTGGGTTTGTGTCCATCCTCGAGGGATGAGAAAGCATAACAGTAATGAAGTAATAAATAAGAATTTGCCTAATCTTTTCATGTATAATGTGATGTTATTTTAATGAGTTGGCAAAGGTAAGTACATTCCTTGAAAGTTTTCACGCTAATTAAGGAAAAATTTCGATAATAGTTACTACCTTTGTCACACTAATAACTTTTAACTAAAATAAGTATCAATATGGCAACACCTCCGTTCCATTATCAGCACATGTTCCCGTTGGGACCTGATAAAACCGAGTATTATTTGCTGACTAAAGATTATGTGTCAGTAAGTGAGTTTGAAGGAAAACCTATCTTGAAAATTGAAAAAGAAGGTCTGACTGCTATGGCTAACGCTGCTTTCCGTGATGTTTCTTTCTTGCTTCGCCGTTCACACAATGAACAGGTTGCTAAGATTCTGAGTGATCCCGAAGCCAGTGATAACGATAAGTATGTAGCATTGACTTTCTTGCGTAATGCGGAAGTTTCAGCTAAAGGCAAATTACCTCTTTGTCAAGATACGGGTACTGCTATTATCCATGGTGAGAAAGGTCAGCAGGTATGGACCGGCTATTGTGATGAAGAAGCCCTTTCCTTGGGAGTTTATAAGACTTATACGGAAGAAAATCTTCGTTATTCTCAGAATGCTCCTTTGACTATGTACGATGAGGTGAACACCAAATGCAACCTGCCTGCACAAATTGATTTGGAAGCTACTGAGGGTATGGAATACAAGTTCCTTTGTGTGACTAAAGGGGGTGGTTCGGCGAACAAAACCTATTTATATCAGGAAACGAAAGCTGTATTGAATCCGGCTACATTGGTTCCTTTCCTTGTTGAAAAAATGAAGACTTTGGGTACGGCTGCTTGTCCTCCTTATCATATTGCATTTGTAATCGGTGGTACATCGGCAGAGAAGAACTTGCTGACTGTTAAGCTAGCTTCTACTCACTATTATGACGAGTTGCCTACTACCGGTAATGAATACGGGCGTGCTTTCCGCGATGTGGAACTGGAAAAACAAGTATTGGAAGAAGCTTATAAGATTGGCTTGGGTGCACAGTTTGGTGGTAAGTATATGGCTCACGATGTTCGCATCATCCGCTTGCCTCGTCACGGTGCTTCTTGTCCTATCGGTCTGGGCGTTTCCTGTTCTGCTGACCGTAATATAAAATGTAAGATCAATAAAGATGGTATCTGGATTGAAAAGATGGATGATAAACCGGGTGAGCTGATTCCGGCAGAACTCCGTGAAGCCGGTGAAGGCGATGTGGTTAAGATTGATTTGAACCAACCGATGGCGGATATCCTGAAAGAATTGACCAAGTATCCGGTAGCTACCCGTCTGTCATTGAACGGAACTATTATTGTAGGTCGCGATATTGCTCATGCTAAATTGAAAGAACGTTTGGATCGTGGCGAAGATTTGCCGCAGTATATCAAAGATCATCCTATCTATTACGCCGGTCCGGCAAAAACTCCGGAAGGTATGGCTTGTGGTTCTATGGGGCCCACTACGGCAGGACGTATGGATCCGTATGTGGATTTGTTCCAGTCACATGGTGGTAGCATGATAATGTTGGCAAAAGGTAATCGTAGCCAGCAGGTAACGGATGCTT
>OMDD01000763.1_pt1 | contig 14920 bp, 17 predicted proteins | sample 1674331 | NCBI WGS metagenome assembly OMDD01 (sample SAMEA103958164, study PRJEB25191) | human gut metagenome | biome: human-associated habitat [ENVO:00009003]; feature: intestine environment [ENVO:2100002]; material: feces | place: Germany | collected 2013/2015
TAATTTCCAGATTAAGCCCCGTCTCACGCTTGACCAACTCCACAAATTCAGAGCAGTTTTTAGCCCGCCGGCAGGCTGCCGTCGCCACAAAACGCGAACGGTAAATCGGGGCATATTCGTTAATCACGCCGGCACAGACTTTCAGGGCTGCCACCGTCCGTTTGATTGCAGGACGCGACAGCTCGTTATCTTTGATAATCCCCTCGCCGAGGCGGGTGATTTTGGAAAAAGTTTCCACAATTCTGAACGCAGCCGGGGTCGGCGTCGCAATCACCAGACGGCAGGAATTAGTCCCCAAATCAATCGCCGCAAAATTGCGCTGCTGTACCTGACTGTTTGCATTTGTTGGCCCTTTTTCCTTGTTCTTATTGTTTTTGCGGTACCATTTTTGCATTGAATCTTCAATTCTGTCTCAAATTTTCAAGTTAAGTCAGTTATAACCTGCTTTTAGACGGCATACAATCTTTTTTTTCAACAATCAGAAATTATTTGCCGTACAAGAAAAAAGCCTGAATTGGGGATCAGGCTTTTTCGTCGCTTTAGAGAACTTTTATTCCGGATACAACTCGGCCCGGACGACCTGACGCAGCTCGTCAATACAAACCAAACCGCGTTTCTGATCCTGATAATACCAGTAAACCCAGCCGTTGCATGCCGGCGCATTCTGAGCGGCAGCGCCGACCTGATGAATTGAGCCTTCCATTTTTTCGCTCTTGATGGTTCCGTCGGAACGAACCGCCGCACAATGTTTTTTATTTGCATCATAAAGAATATCGCCCGGAGACAGTAATCCGCGCTCGACCACGGCCCCGAAAGGAATACGCGGCTGACGCTTTTTCGCGCTGAATTCCAGACACAGCTCGTTGTCAACTCTTTCAACCGCGTCAATCCGCTCCTGAGCGCCTTTAACATAAGTCGCATCACGCTCAATACCGATAAAATGACGTCCCAGCTTTTTGGCTACCGCACCGGTTGTTCCTGTTCCGAAGAACGGGTCAAGCACCACGTCGCCGACATTGGACGAAGCCATAATCACGCGATACAACAGCGCTTCCGGCTTCTGGGTCGGATGCAGCTTATTGCCGTCTTCGCCTTTCAGGCGTTCCTTGCCGGTGCAAAGCGAAATCTGCCAGTCGCTGCGCATCTGCGTATCGTCATTCAGCGCTTTCATCGCTTCATAGTTAAACGTATATTTTGATTTCGGATTTTTTACCGCCCAAATCAAAGTCTCATGGGCATTGGTGAAACGGGTTCCCTTAAAATTCGGCATCGGATTGGTCTTGTTCCAGATAATGTCGTTCAAAATCCAAAATCCCAAATCCTGAAGAATATAACCGACCCGGAAAATATTGTGATAGGAACCGATAACCCAAATGGCGCCGTCGTCTTTCAGTATCCGGCGGGCGGCCGTCATCCATTCCCGAGTATATTTGTCATAGGCGGCCAGAGATTCAAAACTGTCCCATTCTTCATAAACCCCCGACACATTGGTATTGTCGGGGCGGGTCAAAGCATCGCCGAGCTGAAGATTATACGGCGGATCGGCAAAAATCAAATCAACCGAGTTTTCTTCCATCTGATTCATAATTTTAATGCAGTCATCATTAATGATTGTATTAAGAACTTTTTGGGTTTGGATACTGCTCATTTAACTTCAACCACTTTTCTAAGGTTTGTTATTCCAATGAGCCCAGTATGGCCGAGAGATAGTTATAAATTTATTAACAAGAATCAAAATTTATCCCCCTCGGAATCAAAAAAATTGCAGGCTATTGATAACCTGCAATTTTTTATTTTCACTTTTTCTAATTCGGCAGCCCGCCGCCTTTGAGAGACTGCAAAACCATATTCCGGTAAAGCTCATCCTCATCATTTTCCCTCTCGCGGAAAACGATTATCGGCGCCAGCCCGTTAACCTGCAGGGCTCCTATAACCCGCACGGACATCTCCGGAGAAAGCACCGCCTGCTGACACAGCAAAAGCCAGCAGAAAGCCGCCTGAATAAACGCCGTTTCAAGATTCTCATCGCGGATATATTTGGCCAAACCGCCGACGGCAACCAACATCGGCGCCGCTTCGATAACAAAGTCGTCGGTCATATCATCAGCCTCCAATGCCGCCGTAAAATTCATAAACTCCTGCAGCAAAGCCAAAACCTCATCTTCAAAACAATCGCGGTAAAAAGCAAATCTTGCCTTCAGCTCCGACAGGGAAATCTCTTTCCAGACAACGCCTTCCGAACGCCCGGCCAACAGCCTGAGCAAATTTACCGTCCGCTCGTCGGCTTTATCCTGAAAGATGTCTTCAATAACCAGCGAAACAAGCGTCGCCTCGCAGGTAAGCGCTCTCATTTTTTCCGATTTTGTATCCATAATATGCTAATTTAAAGGATTATAATTATGCTTCTGAAGCTCAACGCAGCCCATTCCCTTAAATTCCATAATACTGGCAAACAGAATGGACAGCGCCTCCTTTGAAAAACGAACCCTGCCGCGCGGCGGCACCAACAAGGATATCCAGCCCTCAGCCACATCCGTCAGCTTTTCATCGACTTCGGGCGACTGCAGATAAACGGCTAAATGTCCGAGTTCGCTGCACAATTCGGCAAAAATAAAAACATCTTCATCGCGAATGTCCTGCGGCCGGTTCTCTTTGCACATCACCTGTAACGCACTGCCGATGCGCAGGATTTCTTTTTTCAAAAAATGCCTGACGGTCAGCCAAATCTGTTCCGAATTCCGCGGCAGTTTCTGCAATTTCCACTCAGCGGCAAAGTCCGTACCCATTTCCGCCGACAACAAATCCAGCCAAGGCTTAACCTCGCTGAATTCCGCCTGATTCAAAATCATCTGGGCCGTTTCCTTAAAAAGAACAACCCGGCGTTTCAGTTTGAATAAAACCTGTTTCATAATAACTTGAGTTTTAGGATAATTTAACAAATTAATAGATTTATGCCGACACTATAGACATAAACCCGTTTTTTGTCAATCATCGATATCCGCAGAGCCTTTTTCCGTCATAAATGCCTGTATCGGCTTATATGATTTGCGGTGCTGCGGCGTCACCCCGTATTGCTTCAAACTGGCAATATGCGCAGCCGTTCCGTAACCGGCGTTTTTCTCAAAACCGTAATAAGGATACTTCTGTGCCAGTTCCGCCATCAAGCGGTCACGATAAACTTTTGCCACGATTGAAGCTGCCGAAATGGAATAAGACTTCGCATCGCCCTTAACCACCGTCTGCGCGGCGCAGTTAAACCGGCGCGGTTTCTGATTGCCGTCCACCAAAGCCAGTTCCGGAGGAGTCTTCAGCCCTGCTCTGGCTCGTTCCATCGCCATAAAAGTTGCATTCAGAATATTATATTCGTCAATTTCCGCACAGCTGGCCTCACCGATGCCGATTTCGACTTTGCCGTTTTTTTCTTCCTCAAACAACAGGTTATAAAGCTTTTCTCTTTTTTTGGCTGAAAGTTTTTTTGAATCATCCAAACCGCTCAGCAAATCAGGATGCAGATTGCGGTCTTTGATAATGACGGCTCCGGCAACCACCGGACCGGCCCACGGTCCGCGACCGGCTTCGTCAATTCCGCAGACAATGCCGCGGCATTTGTCTTCCCATTCAAAATCAGGCATGTCAATTCTCCAGCATTTCCAAAACTTCTTCCCGGCAGAAACGCACAAACGGTTCCTCAAAATGATAACCGGCTTTGGTAAATTTTGCAAATTTATCCATATACAAATAGTTTTTACACGGGAAATTATCGGTATAAACTTTTATATTTTCGTTGCATTTTCCGACAGTTCCGTTAAAAACCGCCAAAATGAGTTTAAACTTTTTACGGCCGCAGCGGGTTTGAATAAAATCATACAGTTCATTAACTTTTGCCGTGTCAACGCCGCCCATGTCATGGCATACCAGCAAACAGGGCTTGTCATCGTCCAAAGCCGCCCAAAGGTTGGCAATCCGTTTCCGGTAGCGATCTACAAAAAAATCCCTGTCATTCTGTTTGTCATGAATGAACTTAATACCGTCGGACGGATTAACCCAATAACCGTTTTTCTCATCAAATTCAACCGCATCAAAATATCCTTCAAAGTGATTCTTCAAATATTTGACCACAACCGGAAGCGGGTGTACAGACAAATCAAACGGCATCGACGGTTCTCCTTCCGCCTTGCGGGGTTTCAGCCCCCACAAATTAAGCGTCATCCGCGGAAAGCAATTGGTTCCCAGAGAAATGACATGAAAATTTTGCCGCGGCAACGACAAATTAAGCGCCGCCGCCTGCTCAAAACGGCGGGTATAAATATATTTTTCGGTTCTAAACAAGGCATTCAGCGCTTTTTCAACCTCCAAACGGGCTCTCTTGCGCCGTTCCCTTCCCAAAACCGGAATGGTCAAAAGCCGGGAAACGCTTTTCAGAAACTTCATTATCAGACCTCAAACAAAAAATGTTATTAGTCAGAAAATACACGTTTCCCTTACCTGAGTCAAAGATTAAACTGAATTAATACCACGCTAATGCCGGGGTTTGCAGCCGCAGTAATCCTGATTATACAGGTTCAGCTCTTTAATCAGGGCACTGCGGCGCTCCTGCATACCGCCCTTCCGCCCCTCAATCTGAACATAAGGAACCCCCGTCTCTTCGGAAGCTCTGGCTGCCGCCTGGTTTACCTGAGCCAGATTTTTATAGCGCGAAACGCCTAACACAGAGGCCACACCGTCATAACCGTTTGCTTTGGCATATTCCATCACCCGTTTCAGCCTCATATAAAAACAAAGCGAACAGCGTGCTCCCCTCTCTGGCTCATTTTCCAAGCCCGCAGTCAGAGCACACCAGCGCTCATTGTCATATTCAAGCTCAATAAACGGAATATCGTAAGCCTCGCAAACCCGCTTGTTTTCATCACGGCGTTTGCAATATTCCGCTTCGGGACGGATATTTGGATTATAAAAGACAACTTCGGCCAGCACCTTGTCCCGTGCCAGTTTTTCAACCACCGCACAGGAACAGGGCGCACAGCACGACAACAATAAAATCCCTTTGCTCATCAGCGATTCCTTCATCAAAAACATCAGAGCCATATTAGCGCGATAATTTATTTATGCCACAAAATATTTTCCCGCCCATAAGAATCAAGCAAGTCTATTTTCTCTGCCTGAGGCGAAGAATACGCAGGCCGCAGAATTTTAACCGCACAACGGCATTTTTAAGGCTCAAATTAAACAGGGTCAGCTTTGAAAACAACACCAGCCGGATATCTATCAGCCGGCATCCGGTCAAACCGTCTTTCCCATTCAAACAAATAAATTCGGCCAGCTTAAAATTTCCCAGCCTCAAAAGATAACGCGGACGACAGTGCTTTTTCAGCTCGGACGACACCTCCGGCGGAAGTATCCGCCTGAAACGATTAAAAATCTTATAGGCTTGGGCATATTGCCTTTCATCCAGAAAACCTGTGCAAAAACGCCAGCAATTTTGATAAATGTCAACAAAAAGCCGTTTATATCGTTTTTCTAAACTGTTCCGCCGCAGAAAATCATAAAAATACTCCAAAGAATACAGCGAATCATAAACGCCTTTGTTTTTCCTGTTATAAACTTTCCCCATAACCGAGTCATTGCGCCGCAGATAATTATACAGCTCCTCATCCAGAAAACAGGCTGTCTTGGCAACACACATATACTGCCAATAAAAACAATTGTCGTCATATTCATAACCCGTCGGGAAATCTATGCCATACTGCCGAACCAAATCAGCCTTAAAAATCTTATTCCACAGCATAACATTCGTCCGTTGAATCAATTCCCCCGTTATCTGCTGTTTTCCCGAATAATAAAGCCGATAATAGTCAATATCTTCCTGCGGCCGAACCTGCTCGCTTTCATCAATCACACGGCAGCCGCAAATCGCAATATCCGTTTGACTTGCCGTAATCGCTTTGAGCAGTTTCTCGCAAATATCGGGCTGATACCAGTCATCCGCATCACAAAACATCAGATAACGCCCCGCCGCATTCCGAAGCCCCAGATTGCGGGCAGCCGCCGGCCCCGAATTAGGCTGCGACAGAAGCTTAAACCGCTTGTCGGCCAACATATATTCTTCACAAATCCGGCGGCTCCCGTCTTGCGAACCGTCGTCCACACACAAAACTTCAATATCGGGAAACGTCTGAACTTTCAGGCTGTCCAAACATTTTCCCAAATATTTCTCGGCATTATATACCGGCAGAATTATTGATATTATCGGCATTTGCTAAATCATCTTATTCCGATCGGTCAATAATACCTTACTGAGAATATAACAGACAGACTGCGGCATCATCAAGCCATCAGCCGTATGTCTCGGATCTGTATCTGTCGCCGGAAAAACTTCGTCATGATTAGAAAGATAGCGAACTATTCCGACATCAAGAATAATTCTTTGGAAATTCTCCCCTTTAAAATGAGGACTATGGTCAAACATATACAAATCAATCGTTTTTCCCGGATATTCATCCCGCAGTTCCGCCATCAAACGGATTACCTTATTTTCATTTAAAGGCATATCCCTTCTCTGATTGGCAATATGACTCATATAAATCAACAAAACACTATTGCTGTTCTTAATAAAATTTAAGGTTCTTTCGGCCCTGCGACGATACTTCTGCGCTATCGCCGGAAATTGTTCTCTAAAACTGGGACGTTCATGAAAATCATGCAAATAATAAGTCTTCGTCCTCATGTTAAAATATCCATGCTCAGGATTGTAATTCCCATTATCTTGATAGGATTCCTGGTTATCTGTCCGGGAAACAGGTTTAACGGCCTCATAACACCAACCGTTCAATAAATCATCTCTATGAGGCTCAAAATCAACAAAATCTTTTTCGTCAAAGAAATGCTTAAAACCTTTTTTCAAGTTCTTCAAACGGTTATAAATCGTGCTTGTATATGCCGTTCCGCTCCAGTCCCATGGACCATTTACAACTTTCAACCCATTATTTGCCAGCATTGCACTGACATGGCACAAGCGCCCCAAAGAAATAATAAAGTCATATTTTTTTATTATTTCACTCATTCAACATCCTCCATAATCTATTTTCGCATCACAGACAAAAGCGGCAAAAAACCAAACAACAGATACACCGACCTGTTTTTCTTACGCTTTATGCCCAATACGGGCAAAGAACCGAACAGTTTATAGATTACCTTTTTACCGTTCTTTTTGGTTTTAATTTTTAACAAAGGAACAAAACCAAACAGCACATAACGACAAGATCTCGAACTTCTGACAGATGATACAAATTCTTCCTGACAAATTACATTCGTTCTGCTAAGGCCTATAAGGCGGGGAATTTCATACGACTTAAAATCTTTCATTTGTTTTTCCAGAAAGTCATTGCTTATTGCATCATAAAACGGCGTCATCCCGGCAAAGAACCACCAGTCATTAAAATTATCAGAGCAATCTTTTCCATTTGCATCACTATACAAATACACCTGATTCCAAGGCTTGTTGTCTCCGGCAAAATGACGGACAACAACAGCATTTTTTAAGTCCAGCAACTCTGTACCTTTATATGAAATTATTGTTTGCTCTGTCACATTAAACTTGGCATCTAATTCTTTATAATTATTTTCAAACAGTTTATTCAGCGGATCTTGATCGGGATACTGTGTTATCTCTCGGTATTTCTGATACAAATCCAACAGCCTCTGAGTAATGTTTTCCTGTCGCCATTTATCGCAGTCCAACAGCAACACGCCGGATGAAAAATATTTATGTGTCCCTGATAAATTTAAATATTCCAAATCATTCTTTATTTTTTCTCCCCAATCATTATTATCCTGCCAATACTCATATATTCCACCGAGCGCAGCTCCACCGAGCGCAGCTCCACCGAGCGCAGCTATATCGTCAAGAACAATCGTATCGCTGTCCAAATAAATCGCCTTATGGGCACCCGGCAATAATTGCGGAATAAAATAACGTCCGAACACCAATGCATTAAAATGGCGAACCTGCTTGACATTTATCAAAGACAACTGCCGAGAAATATCTAAAAAAGTTAAAGAATCTTTCGGAAATCTGCTTTTCATCCAATTAACGACTATATTCTGCAATTCTTTCGATATGCCGCTATGTAATATATAAAAATCAACGGGTTCCGAAGATGTATAAGCGACGCTGGCCAGAGTAACACAGGCGTACCGCAAATAATTCAGGTCACAGCACAAACATACCGGTATATTTTTTCTAGTCATTTTACCAAAACCTCTTGCTCTGAAATTTCATTTTTAATCCTTCAAAAGAAGGAGTCATTGCCGCATAGAACCAAAACTCGTCAAAATTCAGGGTCTTGCACCGATAATCAGGATAAACGCGCTCATTATACAACCAAGGCTTCATAGGTCCTTCAAAATGTCTTACAATACAGTTCCATTTTTGGTAAGGAAGCCCCTTGAATTTTTCAGGACATTCAATCAAAGTTGCAATATTTGAATTCATAAGATTAAATTCCGTTCCGATAACCTTATAATTGTTATCAAAATACTTGTTTAGCAAATCTTGTTCCACATACTTCAGCTTATCCTTATACTGCCGCTGTATCTGAAAGAGTTTCTCGGTAATCCCTTCTTGCCGCCACTTGTCGCAGTCAAAAATTAAAACACCGGCATTAAAATATTTTTGAAGCATTTTTTCTGAAAAATCTAAATAATTTCCCCCTTTGGCCAGACAGTCATTTATCATATAATTATCAGGAACGCCGGCCAACGCATATCCGTCCATATCCAAATTTATCATCTTCTGCAAATCACCGAGAACAATAACATCTGAATCCAGATTTATCATTTTCCCGACTTCAGGCTTCAGCTGTGGAATAAGAATTCTGGCATATGTCGTATTGCTCCAATAAGGAGCCGCTTCAAAAGAACTTGCCTTTTTAAAGGCTGAAAATTCCTTTTGCATATCAATATCAAGAAATTCAATGTCAAAATTATCAAATTTCTTTTTCATTGATTCAATTTGCCGCCTGGTAAATGAAACGACCGGATCTCCTATAATATAAAATTTCAGAAAAGATTTTGTATTATAACAGGCACTGGCAATTAAAACAGCCATATAAGGGGCATAATTTTCATCTCCGGAAATGAAAACAGGTATTTCTTTTTGCTTCATTGTTTACTTCCAATATGAATAAATTTTCTTGTCTGTCTCATAGCTCATGTTTTTAACCGGGTGGTCCGGCTGGGTCAAAGCCCACTCAAACATTTCATTGATTGTTTCTTCCAGATCGGTATCATCTCTGAAACCAAGCAGTTTTTTGGCTTTATCATGATTGCAAAAAGCAAACTTAGCTTCATGCCGCGGTTCATAATGCACAATATCCGGTTTGAAACCAAAGTTTCCGGCACATTTGCGAACCAATTCGGCAGCTTCCAAAATCGTCCGCTCCTTATCGGCTCCGAGATTGAAAATTTCACCATCATATTCATACATCAGCTGTTCAAAAGGCTTGAAATAATATTTAACGTCTGAAAAAGCTCTGGTTTGTAAGCCGTCGCCGAAAATCGTCAGCGGTTCATTATGCATGGCCTTTCTGATCCAGATACCGACAACATTACGATAACGATCCCAGATATTCTGATATTTACCGACAATGTTATGCGGGCGGATAATCGAATAGCTCAGCCCGAATTGTTCTTTAGCCAGTTTCAAATCCATTTCCACCGCATATTTGGCAACTCCGTACGGATCAAGCGGTTTAGGCTGCATATCCTCTGTAAAGGGTGGCGTATTTTCCCGCCCGTATGTTGCCATGGAAGATGTAAAAATAAACTTTTTGACATCATGATTAATGGACGAAGTAATCAAATTGGCCGAGCAAATCAAATTATTGGTATAATTATATTTGCGGATAAACGGACTCAGCCCCTCGGCGGCATAAGCGGCAAAATGATAGACATAATCCGGCTTTTCATCACGAAAAAACCTGTCAACGGCTTCCAAATCCGCCAGATTAATATTTACGCACTTGGCACCGTCGGCCAGATTTTCCTTATAACCGCCGGAGAAATCATCGATACCGACAACATCATATCCCTCAGCCAACAAATGACGAGAGAAATTGCTTCCTAACAAACCGGCCATTCCGGTAATTAACACTTTAGCTTTCATACTTAGTTTCCTCTTATATTATTTTCCAATACCCTGATAATCAAAACCATTGGCAGCTGCTTGTTCCGCATTTATCAAGTTGCGGCAATCTACGATTTGTTTATGGCGCATCAAATGTGCTGCCTGTACCAAATCAAGCGCTTTAAATTCGTTCCACTCGGTAAGTATCGCCAAAACATCCGCATCTTTTAAGCAGGCATACATATCATCGGCATAGCTGATTTTATTCCCCAGCAAACCGCAGGCCGTCCCCATGGCTTTGGGGTCATACGCCGTAATATCTGCTCCCTGCAGCAACAATTCGCCGACAATATCCATTGCCGGACTTTCACGGCAGTCATCCGTTCCGTCTTTAAAAGCCAAACCAAGCACGGCAATCTTCGGATTCTTAACATCTTTGACCTTATCCAATATCCGCCCCGCCATCTGCTTTTTGCGCTCGGCATTTCCTTTGATTGCCGCTGTTATCAGGCTCATCTCAACCTCATTCTGGCGTGCCATATAGGCCATCGCCATGGTATCTTTCGGGAAGCAGCTCCCGCCATATCCCGGCCCCGGATTCAAAAAGCGATTGCCGATACGCGTATCAAGCCCCATTCCCTGAGCCACTTCAGAAATATCGGCTCCGCTTTTTTCACAAAAATTCGCCATTTCGTTAATGTAATGGATTTTAATCGCCAGAAAGGCGTTGGATGCATACTTGATGGTTTCGCTTGAACGGCGCTTGACAAACAGCATATTGGTTTTGCCTTCAAACGGCTTATAAAGCTCTTTGATAACCGCCTTGGCCTTCTCCGTATTGGCTCCGACAACAATCCGGTCGGGATGAAAGAAGTCATGCACGGCAAAACCCTCGCGCAAAAATTCCGGCAGAGAAACAACGTCAAAATCGGCAAACGGATTTTTCTTTGATATCAAGGCCTCTACATCATCCCCCGTCCCTACCGGAACCGTCGATTTGGTTGCCACGACCGTATAACCCTGCAAATGCTCGGCCAACTCTGTCGCCGCGGCATGAATGTACTTCATGTCCGCTTCTTTGGTCACCGGATGCGGCGGTGTCCCTACCGCTATAATAACCAAATCCGCAGAGGAAACGCCCTCTTTCATAGAGGTGGTAAATTTAATCCGTCCGGCTTTAACATTTTTGTGAAACAGTTCTTCCAAACCGTCTTCATACAGAGTAATTTTTCCGGCTTGCAGAGCCTCAATCTTACTTGGTTCTCGGTCAATACAGGTTACCTGATTGCCTAACTCCGCCAAGCCGACGCCCGTCGGTAATCCTACATAACCAGTGCCAATTATTCCTACTTTCATTCTTCTGTTTATCCTCACAGTCAAACATTAACAAAGAGGACGGGAAGTTGAACGGCCGCCGGATACAGCGACTCTCCACACCTTTAAAATAGACTTTCTGGACATAGTATAGAGCTTCCCGTCCATATATATTTGGACAGATAATACCCGACCCGCCTTTATATTTCAACATTAAAGTTGAAATTGTGTACAGTAGAGCTTTCCGTCCGTTCGTTTTGGACAGATAATATCCGACTTTATTTATTATATCAATATATAATTTCAGCTTTTCACATAAAAAAACAGAACCTCATATATCGGAGATCCTGTTCCTTCGTGCAATTATTTATAAAAACACTTGTTTTCCTCTTAAAGACAGATAAAATACTCTTCAATTGTCTCGCTCAAAGAGGAAACATGCTGCCAGCCCTAAAATATCTCGGAAAAACTGTCTCCGTCACTATGGATCGCCCTCTCGGAAGCCGCCATCCCAAACATGGCTTTGTATATAAAGCAAATTACGGTTTTCTCCCCGGTACCGTTTCCGGAGACGGCGAAGAAATTGACGCTTATGTTCTTAATATCGACCGGCCATTGCAAAACTATACCGGAAAATGTACCGCCGTCATTCACCGCACCGATGATAACGACGACAAACTGGTTATTATTCCGCAAGAGGACGAAATATCAGATTTGGAAATTGAAACACAAACCGCTTTTCAGGAAAAATGGTTTAAACATATCATTATCAGAAAAATTCCGGCCATTCACTTAATCTGCGGTTTTATCGGTTTCGGTAAAACGACTTATGCCAAACGACTGGAACAGGAATTGCCTGCCGTCCGTTTCACACATGATGAAATAATGTGCGCCCGTTACGGCCGAAGCCCCGAAGACTTTCCCGAAAAATATAAACTGACAGACAAAGAAATCCGCCGCGATGCTGCAGCAGAAATAAGCCGGGGACACAATGTCATCTTAGACTATGGCTTCTGGAACAAGAAAAAACGGCAGGCCTATTACCGCTGGGCCCGTCAGCTGACGCCGGAGGTTTGTTTCCACGTTCTTCGCTGCGACCTGAATACGGCCAAAGAACGCGTCTTAAAGAGGAATGCCGACAATTTAAATGAGCTTTTTATTGACGAAAATGCTTTTAACATACTTCTGCAACAATATGAACCGCTGAGCGAAGAAGAAAATTATCCGGCTGTCTTTATTTCTTCACACCCCCTTTCAGACTAAAAGAAAACCCCGGACTTGCTTCCGGGGTTTTCTTTTCTGTTCGGCACTCAAACAAACAGTTCATCAAAAGAAAGGCGGTTTGGATCAGCATCGGCAATATAAATGCCAAGCTTGTCGATCGCCGCTTTCTTCCTTGCCCTGCCGCAGGAAAGCAACGCATGCTTTATCTCCGCGGCGGATTGTGCATCCATTTCTTTCAGTCTTTCTCTGGCTTCAGCCAACGAAAGAATAAAGTTTTTCAGCTTTGCCTCATCGGCTCCGATTGCCAGAACATTTTCAAAAGCAAGACCCCATTTGCGAGCCAATGAACCGCATTTGCGCGCATACTTCTGATTGGCCCGGTCAATTTTGATATTTTCAGCCTTGATTCTGGCTTTTTCGGCACAAAGGGCTTTCTGCATGGCCGCTTTGACCGGAGACGGAGACTTAACATGACAGAAAGCATATCCCACGGTTTCGTTCAAATGCTTTTTTGCCGTTTTAACCAGCGAATAAAGCGTTTTGCCGTCATCGAATGTTCCGCCCGGAACTTTCTGCTCATTTTGAACAATCGCCTTCCGATATGCCTCTTCGCTAATCTCATAAAGGCTGGTTCCCGTTCCCGAATAACTCCCCCAGCGAGAATATTCAAAAAACAGCCCTCCGACCTGAAACAAAACCTGATAACGGTCGTTCCGAGGATTTGTCCCCCAATAATACCTTGAGGAATACTCCACCACGCCGGTCACATCCATTTCAAGATTCACACAGATGTTTTTCTCGTCAACAGACAGTCTTTTCATAAAAACCAATATCTGCTTATTTGCTTTCGCAACGGCTCACAGACACTAACTTTAAAAGCGCTCACCAGCCTCTCGGGCATAATCGTCAAAAACTACTTGGTCTTTTATAAGAGGTACTGTCTTCGCTCCTACTGCCCAAACATAAACGGCATTAACTTTTTGCTTCCGACAATCATGTACTCCCTGCTTGCTGAAGAGTGGATTTACGCCCGCACTGAAAAACTCCGGCAAACGGTGTTTGCCGCACATTTCAATAATAGGCAGAAAAATAATCAGATAAATGCATCTTTATCATTTTGGGCAGTTTCTGTCAAACGAAAACAGGGAAACTTCCAAATTCCGACAGATAAATCATCTTGCTGCACTTTTTGACAAAAAAGAACAATCATCAAAGAAATAATTCTTTAATTTCACTTGATAAAAAAGGGAAAGAGAGGAATAAAAGACTTTGACAAAAATAAAAAAATTTAATATTATTTTATGTGAAGTGGTTCTACTTATTTTATGAAGGAAAAGAATATGTCTAAATTAAAAACAATCGCTTTAGCTGCCGGATTTACTGCTTTATCCGGGAACGCCCTCGCCCGGGAAACACCGGCAGAATCTCGCGATTCTGTCAGCACAACCACCGAAACGGTTATTCAAAATCAACCGGAACGCAAAACTTATGCTATATCAGATAAAACCCTTCGTTTCAGAACCATCCGCGATGAAGTTAAAAACATCCAATACGCCTCAAAATCATTAAACAACGACGGCACTGTCTTTATCGGCGTTCAGGAAAACGGACAACAGGAAAGCCGTTCTGTTGTCTTTACAGAAGAATATGGTGCTGTCGGCATCAGAAAAATCGGCGACAAAACATTAATTTCCAACAAGCTGGGAGACTTTTTCCACGATAACGCCAGCGGAAGAATTGACTTTAACAGCAAAGAAGGACTGAGCGCCGTTTTCTTTCTGGATAAAAAAAATCAAGTTCGCCATTATTTCTCCGAAGAAATCATTTTGCAGGGCGACCTCGCCGGCATGATTAACAAATCTGAACAAGCCCACGAGGAAAAAATCGCCTCTGCTATCAAAAATCATGAAATGGTCAAAATAGAAAACGGTGCAACATTGGATATAACCAAGCTGCTGCAAAAGCAGGCAGAACGCCGCTGACCACCCCGTCCCGCCTGCACACTCCCCGTTTTCACTTTCAAACGGGGAGTCTTTTATAACTTCAGTCAGGAAACCATTTTCAGACCGACAACGCCGATAAGAATTAAACCGACGCCGACAATCCGTGACATTTTCCGGCTCTCGCCAAAAAACACTATATTAATAATAACGGCTCCGGCCGTACCCAACCCCATCCAGGCCGCATAAGCAATGCTCATATCCAAATAGGCCAAGGAGAAATACAGAAACAAATATGAAAGGGCAAAACCTCCGCTGA
>OMDD01000768.1_pt1 | contig 14790 bp, 7 predicted proteins | sample 1674331 | NCBI WGS metagenome assembly OMDD01 (sample SAMEA103958164, study PRJEB25191) | human gut metagenome | biome: human-associated habitat [ENVO:00009003]; feature: intestine environment [ENVO:2100002]; material: feces | place: Germany | collected 2013/2015
AAAAAAAACAGGAACTTCTATCATATCCTTCAAAGTAAAAAGAAAGAATGGAAAAACATATTCTTTCAAATCTAAAGTTACGGTACATAATTATAAAAATCCGTTAAATGTGTGCAAATTCGGAAGAAAAGATTATAAAAAATCCTTTGATAAAAAGACCATGGTCCCGGTTGCAAAAGGTTATTCCAGAAAGGCAAAAGTATGTATCACTGCAAAGAAGGGCTACAAGATAGTTGCAATATATTACAGTGAACACGGAACCGGAAGACAGAGAAAGATCAAAAATGGAAGCACAGTCACTTTGGATGGAGAACATTATCTGCAGATATTGTATAAGAATACCAGCAAAAATTATGTATCATCGGTATATCTGGATGGATATAGTATGTAGAGATGATGAAAAAAAGGAACCGGGAGACCGGTTCCTTTTTTCGTGTTTGTGTTTGGGTTATTATTTACCGAAGTATCTCTTAAGCAGACCAGCGAATGCTTTTCCGTGTCTAGCTTCGTCTCTTGCCATCTCATGCACGGTGTCATGGATTGCATCGAGATTCAGGGCTTTGGCACGTTTTGCAAGATCTGTTTTGCCAGCGGTTGCTCCGTTCTCTGCCTCTACACGCATCTGCAGGTTTTTCTTGGTGCTGTCGGTTACGACTTCGCCGAGAAGCTCTGCGAATTTTGCTGCGTGCTCTGCTTCTTCGTAAGCTGCTTTTTCATAGTACAGACCTACTTCCGGATATCCCTCGCGGAATGCTACTCTGGACATTGCCAGGTACATACCAACCTCAGAGCACTCGCCCTCGAAATTGGCTCTCAGGTCTTTTTTGATATCTTCCGGAACATCGGATGCTACACCAACTACGTGCTCTGCTGCCCAGGTCAGATCCTCGCCCTGCTCGATAAATTTCTCTTTCGGTGCTTTACAGATCGGACAGACTTCCGGTGCTTCTGCTCCTTCATAAACATATCCACATACGCTGCATACAAATTTTTTCATAGTCTTTCTTTCCTTTCTTTTTGTTGTGTATTTAATTTTATCATTTCCAATTTTGTGGTTTATAACAGTTTTTTATTTTTGATATTAGTAACTGTTACTGATATTACTTTAGCATAAGATTCTCTTTTTGTCAATGCCTATTTTTAATTTTTTCTTTCTTCCTGGGGATGCTATACGTTCCCCGGGTGATTTTTGCAGTTCTCGCAGATGCCGTAAAAATTCACAGAGTAATCTTCGATCGTACCTCTGAAATTTTCCGCTGCTACGTTCTTGATTTCGCTGATGTCACGCATTGTAAGGTCTGTCACGCAGTGACATTTTCTGCAAATGAAATGGTGATGCGTGGAAGTATCTCCATCGAACCGGTCCGGGCCATCTCCTGTTGTAAGACGCTTGATCTCTCCTAATTCAGAAAGAAGAGACAGGTTCCGGTATACTGTGCCAAGACTGATATTGGGAAATTCTTTCCGTACATCGGTATAGAGCATATCTGCGGTCGGGTGATCCTTTCGTCCCTGAAGGCAGACTTTGATGCTTTCTCTTTGTCTGCTATACTTGAGTGTTGACATAGTTCTTTTCCTTTCGTGTCTTTCGATAACAGTAATTGTTATTATATTTATACTATAAGGCTGCTTCTCGCAAAAGTCAAGAAAAAGATCACTACCCTGTCTACACAGATTTCCGTCTGTCCCAAGATCAAAAATTCCCCAAAAACGAGGAGTGCCCAGGAACCTCTCGGCGCCTGGGCTATTATTATGAAAAAATCTTAATTGTGTAGTGATTGCATACACGCTGTTCCTTTGGAACTGAGATAACTATACCAATTAATTATGAACAGATTATGAACGTGCAGTGAATCTTCTGTGAATCTGTACATTTTTTAGAATTATTTTATATTTTATTTGTGTATTTATCACATATTTTATTTCTAATTCTGTCCCTTACTCTCTACTCTGTCTAGAAATCGTTTTTCTCCGTTAATTTTTCTATTCGTATTGCCCATCCCCGATTTTCCCTGTCATTTCTCTCTCATTTATGTTAAGATTGATGTACAGCCAATGCGGCAGAATGGAGGATTTTTTATGAGTACCGGAAATCAGGAATATATACGAGACATGAACCGCGCCCTGGTTCTCGAGGCAATCGCCAACCATCCGCCGCTTTCCCGCGCAGATCTGGCGAAAATGCTGCATCTGACAAAAGCAACCGTATCCACCATCGTCCAGGAACTGCTCGACCGCCAGCTCGTCATAGAACTCGGCAGCGCCGAAAAAACTTCCATGGGTCGAAAACCGATTCTGCTTACTTTTAATAATCGCTGCGGTTCCATCATCGCCGTCGATCTCGGCGTAAAAAAGATCACCATTCTCACCGGAGATCTGAAGGGAAAATCATGTACTGTAAAAGAATACCCGATTGATCCATCCCTCTCCCTGGAGGAATACCTGATTTCCCTCCTCCACACAACCAAATCCGACCTCCCCAAGACCCCGTGCGGCCTCGTCGGAATCTCCATCGGAATCTACGGCGTCGTCTGCGACGACCTCGTTTTATTCACACCCTACTACGATCTGAAACACTCCAACCTGAAAAACTACCTCGAAGAAGAATTTCAGGTCCCTGTCATCGTAGAAAATGAAGCCAACCTCTCCGTCATCGGCGAAGCCGCCTGCGCAGAGCACTTTAAAAATATGATCTTCCTGAACATCCACGAAGGCGTCGGCATGGGAATCCTCATTGACGGCGAACTCTACACCGGCCAGAACGGCTACGCCGGCGAATTCGGCCACACCATCCTCTTCCCCGATGGCCGGCCCTGCCCCTGCGGCAACCACGGCTGCCTCGAACAGTACATCTCCGAAGCCGCCGTCCTGAACGATTTTGCCGCCGCCGAAGGCTTAGAAAACGTCTCCGTCGAACGCTTCATCCAGTATTACCAGGAAGGCAACCCCAACGCCCGCAAAGTAATGCAGGATTTCACCCACTACATCGGAATCAGCCTGAACACGGTTCTCCACACCTTCAACCCGGACGTCATCGTCATCAACAGCTCCTTCACCAACTACATCCCAGGTCTGATCGACGAAATCACCTCCGGAATCCAGAACCGCCTCCGCTGGTACCTCCACGTCCTCCCGGCTCACCTGCAGGATGTCTCCGTCCTCATGGGCGGAATCAGCCTCTGCTCCCGGAACTTCCTCGGAATTTCCACCTTTAAGCTGCTGGACCTGTAACTCAGAAATAAGTCCCTGTTCAGAGCCCCATCTCGATTCCGCTGCGCTGCATCTTGATGTGGCTTCTCGCCATATGAAATTTCAGAACAAAGTGCTCATTCATGCAAGCATGATTCGCAATTTGTTCTGAAATTTCGCATGGCTCTGAATAGTCACAATTTGTTCATGATTTTTTTACAACATGAACACGCTTTCAACATAATTTACCCGTATACTAAAAGCATAAATAATGAATGCCAACATTATTTACACAATTTTCTTTTTCATATTGCCGATTAGAAAATCGGCTCTCCTTCCTTTAAAAATAAAAATGAAAGAAAGCACTGTTTCGCCAACGGTGCTTTTTTTCATGCCTTTTTCTCATTTTCTCCCATCTTCCTCACAACAATCTCACGCCGATCCGCCCATCCGGGCGGATCCAGACCTCCCCTCCCGCCCCCACTACCAGCCTCGCCGCCGCTCGTCCGTCCTTGCGTGATGCGGCATGGCAGCATTGGAAAAGCGGGCAGGAAAAACCAGAAAAAATGGAGGCCTTTCGAGAGACTGAAATCTGGTGCTCAACACCAGATTTCAAGGCATTCTGAGCTGGGAAAGCATCAGGCTTTCCTGGCGAATAATGCCGGTGTCTGTCGAAAGACCTCCATTTTTTCTACGTTTTTCCCCCGCTTTTCCACCGCTGCCATGCGCATCACGCAAGGGCGGACGGGCGACGGCGAGGCGTCCCCTCTATTCACACAATTCATCCGTCAACCGCGCAAACTCCTGTAAATTCAATGCCTCCCCACGAATCGTAAGCGGCCAGCCGCAGGCTGTGATTGCAGCCTCAATCTCCTCTTTCGAAAAATGCAGCAGCTCCGAATTTTTCAGTCCGTTCGCCAGCGTCTTCCGTCTCTGATTAAACGACGCCCGAATAATGGAGAACATCAACTTCTCATCCTTCGTCTCCACCGGCATCACCTCATGACGCGTCAGCCGGATCACCGCACTTCCAACCTTCGGCCGCGGCATAAAACAGTTCGGCGGCACATTCGCCACAATATACGGCTCCGCATAATACTGCACCGCCAGCGACAGCGCCCCGTAATCCTTCGATCCCGGCCCCGTCTGCATCCGGTCCGCAACCTCCTTCTGAACCATAACCGTAATCGAATCCACCGGCACATGATTCTCAAATAATCCCATAATAATCGGCGTCGTAATATAATACGGAAGATTCGCCACAACCTTGATCGGCCGTCCGTTGTTCTTCTCCTTCGCCAGCGCCGCCAGATCCACCTTCAAAACATCATTGTTGATAACCTCAACATTATCATAATCCGACAGCGTATCCTCCAGAATCGGGATCAGATTCTTGTCAATTTCCACCGCACACACACTCCGCGCAGCATACGCAAGATACTGCGTCAGCGTACCGATACCAGGTCCGATTTCCACAACAAAATCGTCCGGTCCGATACCTGCAGCGGCTACAATCTTATCCAGCACATGTGGATCGATCAGAAAATTCTGACCATACTTTTTCTGAAATACAAAGCCGTACTTCTGCAGTACGGCTATTGTATTCTGCGGCTCCCCGAGCCACGGTTTTACTTTCTCCATAAATTCTCCATGTATTTAGAACTCAAAGTCTTTCTCGTAAAGAATCACGCGGTCGTCCGCATCGGTATGCTTTCTGGACATGCGTCTTCCGAATTTACGGGTTCCCTTTTCTGCATGGGCGATGGCACGATCCACCATATCTTTGACCTGTGAAATCGTCATCGGCTCGCCCTCCTTCTGATTGTTGCCAATCTGTGTATACAGAGCAAGCACACCCATCTCGTCCATCTTGTATCCATTCTCACGCGCATACGTGCGGGCAAACGTAACCAGCTCGTCGTTCGTGAAAACAGGAATCGAAATGACCGTCTCAAACTTCTTCGCAAAATCAGGGTAATTCCGCAGAAGACCTCTCATGCTGACCTTCTCATCCTCGATGATCAGAACCAGACTGTCGGTACGGAAATCCATTGCCTGCGACAGCTTCTCGATCGTCTCCGGGTACATCAGACCGGCACGCTCGATCAGGAGGAAACCTCCCGCCAGCTTTGAAACAATCTGCGCACAGTCCTTTTTGTTCAGAACAGATGCATCCAGACGGGCCATCTTCGTTGCCGGAAGTTTTAAGTCAGCACAGATTGCACGGACGAGATCCTCCGACAGCTTCGTTTTTCCAGTACCGTATCCGCCCATAATGGCAATGTTTCCATGACGGGAAGTACGGTCGCCTGCGTAATGATAAACACCATGCATTGCATCCAGAATCTGGATATCCATGCCTGGAACTTTCGCAAAGTAAGTAAACAGCGCTTTCTGCTCATCACTCAGCTTATCCGGCTGGGTGTCGTTCAGGATGCGGAGTCTTGCCTCCTCCGGCGTCTCCTCGCGGAGCACCTCTTCAATCGATTTCGCAACAGTTCCTTCCGGAATGTTGTCGCGGATCAGCTGAACGGTGGCATCCGTTGTTTTTTCGATGCTCATGTTGATCGTCGCATCGGATACGCGCTCACGCTTTGGCTCGGTCGGAACTTCGATTTCGATTTCCTCCGGGGTAATCTCGATCGGCTGGGTTCCTGCCGGCTCAAACGGATCGGCTGGCTCAGTCTCGGCCGGGGTTTCCGGCTCTGTTTCGCTTTCCGGCTCATCAGCAGGTTCTGCTTCCGCAGTTTCCGGCTCGTCCGGCAGTTCGATTTCCGATGCTTTTTCAGCTTCCTGCACTTCTGCGTTCAGCGCTGCCTGAAGCTCACTAAAATCGATGGTCGGCCGTGTCTCCTCTGCCGGTTTCAGATCCGGGATGACAACCGTTGCATCCATGGACGGCGTCTCCGCCGGTTCTACGGTTTCCTCAATTTCGGCTTCCGCCTGAGCCTTCTCGGCTGCTTCTGTTTCAGCTTCCACTGCTGGTTCTGTAACTTCTGCTTCTTCGATTTCAGCCTCGGCTGCCGGTTCTATAATCTCTTCGATCTCAGCTTCATCCATCGGCTCTGCAGCTTCTTCGGTTTCAGCCTCATCCGCCGGTTCTGTGATCTCTTCGGTTTCGGCTTCTGCTGCCTGCTCAGCCGGCTCTTCTGCTTCTTCCTCCGCAACTTCCTCCGACAGGTTTGCTACGGTCTCCTGGAACAGTGCTTCGAGGTCCGGCTCTTCGTATTTCTTCTCCGGCTTCGGTGCTTTCGGCATTACCGGCTCGGCTTTTTCCTTCGGTTTTGGCTGCGGTCTTGTCTTGATCGTCGTGTTGGCATCCGGGGATACCTCTACGTTTACATCAAGCTGCTCCGGCTCCAGATCTTTTACTTCATACTGTACCGGCTCTTCGCTTGTCTCTTCCTCGACTGCCGTCTCTTCCTGTTTCTTTCCGCGGAAGGAGAAGACATCGCGGATGCTCTTTGCAAGCTCTGCGTGAAGATCGATCGTATTTCCAAGGTACGTCGGCGTGCTGTCTGCATACGCCTGCTCTTCCGGAATCTCCTCGATCGGCTCCTCTGTCTGCTGCAGTGCTTCGTACTCCTGCACCTGCTCTGCATCTGCCTCGGCCTGCTGTGTTTTCTCATATGCTTCGTACGGCGAACCGGCTTCTTTTTCTTCTTCACCGGCCACATACTGGCTCATCACACCGCCGTTTACCGGTTTTACTTCCGGCGTCTCTGCCGGCTCTTTCGTCGCAGCCATTTCACCGGCTCCGCTCTCTCCGGCTAACCGCACTTCAAGTGCTTCCGGATCCTCGGACGGCTCTTCATTCTTTTTGTAGTCAAAACGATGCTCGTATTTGATCTGCTGGGACGGTGACAGCGGCTCGTACTTCATTTTCAGATCCATTGCCTTTGTCACATATTTGCCCTCGCTGAACCACAGGATCAGCTCATCACAGGCATCGATGCATTTCTGCGTCTCTCCGGCTTTGCTGTAAAGGTTTGCCAGTTCATATGCCCATCTCTCGGTAAATTCCCGCTCTTTGTATTCCTCCAGAAGGGAAATCTGCTCCTCAAGCGGCGCTTTCTGTCCTCTTAAAATCTTGTATTTCAGCAGATACCGGGAATTATCGTGACGTGCGACTGCTTCAAACTCGTTGTAAAAGTCAATCGCCTCATCAAAGTCTTTCATTTTTACGGAGACCTCTACCAGGCGGTACAGAATGCCCTTTCCGATGGAGGAACGGTCATACGCCATCAGCAGAATCTTCTTCGCCTCCGGATATCGTTTGTTCGCCTCATAGACATCCGCTACCATGCCGAGCGTGCGCAGACTCTTGACACGCCGCCAGTCAACGGCTTCTACAACTGCAAGTGCCCCCTCATAGTCCTCTTTTTTTACCAGACTGTTCAGCTCTTCCAGCCGGCTTTGATATTCAGCTTTATCCAATCTTTTCACCTCAATACATTTCAGATTGTTTTAGTTCATAGACACGAACAGTGTACCACACTCCCCGTAGAATGTCAAAAGAATGCCTGTTTTGCAGGCATTTTTGGGGATGCAAATCCTTCCAGCGGTCATCAAAAAAAGAACACCCGCCCCTCCGGTTTTTCCCGGAAAAGCAGGTGTCCCCTAACTACTTATATTTGATTCCGATTACTTTCTGACAGTAATCTTGTCCAGATGCCAGATATCATCTACATACTGCTGGATGGTACGGTCGGATGTGAATTTGCCGCTGTGTGCGGTATTCAGGATCGCGCTTCTTGCCCATGCAGAAGTATTTCTGTATTTATCCTCAACACGCTCCTGTGCTGCCGCATAGGACTTGAAGTCTGCCAGGGTAAAGTACATATCCGGGCGCGGAGCATTCTTCGGTGTGAGCAGGGAGTCATACAGATCACGGAACATCATGGTGTCGCCGTTTGAGTATCTTCCGCTGATCAGATCCATCACTACGTTGTGGATGTCCTGATCGTGGATGAAGTAGCTCATCGGATCGTAGGTGTAGTTGTTCTCATATTCGATAACCTGATCTGCGGAAAGTCCGAAGATGAAGGCGTTCTCTTTTCCAACTTCCTCAACGATCTCTACGTTTGCACCGTCCATGGTTCCAAGAGTCAGGGCACCGTTCAGCATGAACTTCATGTTACCGGTACCGGAAGCCTCTTTACTTGCGGTGGAAATCTGCTCGGAAACATCAGCAGCGGCAAAGATCAGCTCTGCGTTGCTGACACGATAATCCTCGATAAATACAACTTTGATCTTTCCTTTGATGGTCGGATCGTTATTTACGACATCCCCAACGGAATTGATCAGTTTGATGATTGCTTTTGCACGCTCATAGCCTGCGGAAGCTTTCGCTCCAAAGATGAAGGTTCTTGGGTAGAACGGCATATCCGGGTTCTTTTTCAGACGGTCATACAAGTACATAATATGAAGAATGTTCATAAACTGGCGTTTGTACTCATGCAGACGCTTTACCTGAACGTCAAAAATAGAGTTCGGATCTACATCAATGCCGTTATGCTCTTTGATGTATTTTGCCAGGCGAACTTTATTTTTATATTTGATTTCCATAAATTCCTTCTGTGCCTGGGTGTCATCTGCCAGCTTAGCGATCTTTTCGATCTTCGGCAGATCGGTGATCCAGCCGTCTCCGGCGTACTCGGTTACCCAGTCAGCCAGGAGCGGGTTTCCGTGAAGCAGGAAACGACGCTGTGTGATACCATTCGTCTTATTGTTGAACTTCTCCGGAGTCATCTCGTAGAAGTCTTTTAAGGTCTGTTTTTTCAGAATCTCGGTATGAAGCTGTGCAACACCGTTGACAGAATAGCCGCCTACGATAGCCAGACGGGCCATATGAACCTGTCCGTCGTAGATCACTGCCATCTGGCGGACTTTCTCTTCATCACCCGGGTACTGCTCTCTTACCTGGATCAGGAAGCGGCGGTTGATCTCCTCTACGATCTGATAGATACGCGGAAGAAGTCTGGAGAACAGGTCAACCGGCCATTTCTCGAGTGCCTCTGCCATGATGGTGTGGTTGGTGTATGCGCAGGTCTTTGTGGTGATCTCCCATGCCTCATCCCAGCCAAGGCCTTCCACGTCCATGAGGATTCGCATCAGCTCCGGAACGGCTACGGTCGGGTGAGTATCGTTCAGCTGGAAGGTAACCTTCTTATACAGCTTTGTGATATCATCGTGATGTTTTTTATATTTTGCAACTGCTCTCTGTACGCTTGCAGAAATGAAGAAATACTGCTGTTTCAGACGCAGCTCTTTTCCTTCGTAATGGTTGTCGTTCGGATACAGAACCTCTACGATGGTTTTTGCAAGGTTTTCCTGCTCAACCGCTTTGTGGTAATCACCTTTGTCGAAGGAATCCAGGGAGAAGTCCTGAATAGCCTCTGCATCCCAGATGGTCAGCGTGTTTACAACATCGTTGTCGTATCCTACGATTGGCATATCGTAAGGAATTGCGTTTACAGACTGGTAATCTTTCTGTACGAAGTTTACGCGTCCGGTAGCCTCATCATACTCCTGTGCTACGTATCCGCCAAATTTTACTTCTTTTGCGTATTCCGGGCGTTTCAGCTCGAATGGATAGCCGTGTTTCAGCCAGTTGTCCGGTACTTCTACCTGATAACCGTCGCGGATCTGCTGTTTGAACATACCGTATTTATAACGGATACCGCAGCCGTATGCCGGATATCCCAGTGTAGCCAGGGAATCCAGGAAGCATGCTGCCAGACGGCCAAGACCGCCGTTTCCAAGCGCAGGATCTCTCTCCTGGTCCTCCAGAAGGTTCAGGTTCAGTCCCATCTCATCAAGAGCTTCCTGTACCTGTTTGTATGCAGTCAGGTTAATCAGGTTATTTCCCAGCGCACGTCCCATCAGGAACTCCATGGACATATAGTACAGAATCTTCGGATCCTGCTCATCCATTGCTTTCTGGGTTTTCAGCCAGTTGTCAATAATAACGTCTTTTACTGCGTAGCAGACTGCCTGGTAAATTTCCTGCTGGGAAGCCTCTTCCAGATTTTTTCTGTACAGCATTTTTACGTTTTCTTTGACACTGTTCTTAAAAGTTTCTTTGTTGAACTCGGCGTTTAACATCTGCGTCCTCCTCAATAGCAGTCTGCGAGCGGAGAGCTTGTCTGCATCCCCGCTCGCAGGCTGATTTTTATATTAACGATCGTCGTGGAAACGCATCCAGAAGTATTCTTAGATACGCTCTACTGCCATGGTAACCTTTTCGGAGTTGATATTCCACTCCTTCTCATAGCCCTTTGTCTCTCCAGTCACGATTTCTTCTGCCAGAACTTCAGATTTAATTTCATCACCATGGTTTTTCATGATGCTTACAATCTTGTCGTTGTCTTTTGCATATACTCTGATCTTGTCCATAACCTCAAAGCCGGCCTCTTTACGCATGGTCTGGATTTTACTTACCAGCTCACGAACAAAACCTTCCTCGATCAGTTCCGGAGTCAGATTGGTATCCAGAACAACGGTGATTGTATGGTCGGATTCGGATACATAGCCTTCCATCTGTGCCATGTCAATTAACAAATCCTCCTCTAATAATACAATTTCCTGTCCATCGATGTCAAGTTTAAGTTCGCCGGTGCTCTTGAGCTCTGCCATAGCCTTGTTTCCATCCAGCTCAGACAGGGTTGTTTTGATCTTGTTCAGGAGTTTTCCGTATTTTGGTCCTACGGTACGCATCTGCGGTTTGAAGCTGTAGCTGATGAAATCTGCGATGTCATCTTTGAATACAACTTCTTTGACATTCAGCTCGTCCTCGATGATCTCTTTGTAGAATTCGGAAAGCTGGAACTCGCTCTTAACATACATCGTTCCGATCGGCTGACGGTTCTTGATATTGGCGGTGTTTCTTGCGGCACGTCCCATAACGACGATCTCCAGCAGGTCGGCCATATCCTCTTCCATCTTCGGATCGATCCAGTTCTCATGTACCTCCGGGAAGTCACACAGGTGGATACTTTCCGGTGCACTTGCATCGATGCTCTTTACGAGGTTCTGATAAATATCCTCTGTCATGAACGGAATCATCGGAGCTGCTGCTTTTGCAACGGTCACCAGTGCGGTGTACAGAGTCATGTAAGCATTGATCTTATCCTGCTCCATGCCTTTTGCCCAGAAACGTTCACGGGAACGGCGTACATACCAGTTACTCATATCGTCCACGAAGGACTGCAGTGCTTTTGCTGCTTCCGGAATCCGGTAATTTTCCAGGTTGTCGTCTACTGCTTTTACAGTGGATTCCAGACGGGACAGCAGCCATTTATCCATAACAGCCAGTTTTTCATACTCCAGACTGTATTTTGTTGCATCGAAGTTGTCGATGTTTGCATACAGAACAAAGAATGCGTAGGTGTTCCACAGGGTTCCCATGAACTTTCTCTGTCCTTCCACGACCGTCTTGCCTGCGAAACGGCTCGGCAGCCACGGAGCGCTGCTGGTGTAGAAGTACCAGCGGATCGCATCGGCACCGTAGGTCTGCAGTGCGTCAAACGGATCTACCGCATTTCCTTTGGATTTACTCATCTTCTGTCCGTTCTCATCCTGTACCAGACCAAGAACGATAACGTTCTCGTACGGTGCTTTGTTGAACAGCAGAGTGGAAATTGCAAGCAGGGAGTAGAACCATCCACGTGTCTGGTCTACAGCCTCGGAAATAAACTGTGCCGGGAACTGTTTCTCGAAGGTTTCTTTGTTCTCGAATGGATAGTGATGCTGTGCGAACGGCATGGATCCGGAATCGAACCAGCAGTCGATAACCTCCGGTACACGGTGCATCTCTTTACCGCATTTCGGGCACTTAATGGTCACTGCGTCGATGTATGGGCGGTGAAGCTCGATGTCATCCGGGCAGTTGTCGGCTTTTTCTTTCAGCTCTTCGATGCTGCCGATGCAGTCCTGATGGCCGCATTCACACTGCCATACCGGAAGCGGAGTTCCCCAGTAACGGTTTCTGGAAAGTCCCCAGTCCTGAACGTTTTCCAGCCAGTCGCCGAAGCGTCCTTTTCCGATGCTCTCCGGAATCCAGTTGATGGTGTTGTTGTTGCGGATCAGATCCTCTTTTACTGCAGTCATGCGGATGAACCAGGTCTCACGTGCGTAGTAGATCAGCGGAGTATCGCATCTCCAGCAGTGTGGGTAGCTGTGCTCAAACAGCGGCGCATCAAACAGAAGATCCTTGTCCTCGAGTGCCTGCAGAACGGCCATATCTGCTTTCTTACAGAAAGTGCCTGCCCACGGAGTTTCCTCTGTCATCTCACCTTTTTCGTTTACTAACTGTACGAATGGAAGATCGTATCTGTGGCCGACCTTGGAGTCGTCCTCACCGAATGCAGGAGCGATATGAACAACACCGGTACCATCGGTCAGTGTTACGTAGGTATCGCAGACTACATAGTATGCTTTTTTGTTTCCGATTCTCTTCTCAGCGTACGGGAACAGCGGCTCGTACTCTTTGAACTCGAGATCTTTGCCCTGATAATGCTCCAGAACCTCGGCGCCTTCTCCAAGAACGGTATCTACCAGAGCGGCTGCCATATAATAGGTATATCCTTTGCTTGTTACTTTTACGTAATCCTCATCCGGGTTGACGCAGAGTGCAACGTTGGACGGAAGGGTCCACGGTGTGGTGGTCCATGCCAGGATGTATGCGTCCTCGCCTTTTACTTTAAAGCGGACAACGGCAGAACGTTCTTTGACATCTTTGTATCCCTGTGCTACTTCGTGGGAAGAAAGCGGGGTACCGCAGCGCGGGCAGTAAGGAACGATTTTGTGTCCTTCGTACAGAAGACCTTTCTTCCAGATCTCTTTTAATGCCCACCACTCGGACTCGATGTAGTCGTTATGATACGTAACGTATGGGTTTTTCATATCAGCCCAGAAGCCAACGGTATGGGAGAAGTCTTCCCACATTCCCTCGTATTTCCATACGCTCTCTTTACACTGCTCGATGAATGGCTCTACGCCGTATTTTTCGATCTGATCTTTTCCGTCCAGACCGAGCTTTTTCTCAACTTCCAGCTCTACCGGCAGTCCGTGGGTATCCCAGCCTGCTTTTCTCGGTACCTGATAGCCTTTCATAGTACGGTATCTCGGAATCATATCCTTGATAACACGGGTCTCTACGTGGCCGATGTGCGGTTTTCCGTTTGCGGTCGGCGGTCCGTCATAGAACACGTAGGACGGATTTCCTTCACGCACTTTCATACTTTTTTCGAAGATCTGATTGTCTTCCCAGAACTTCTCAACCTGTTTTTCTCTCTCGACAAAGTTCATGTCGGTTGAAACTTTCTTGTACATGCTTGTACCTCCTGAAACTTAAGTTTCTCGTTTGATTTGCTCGCGTAAAATAAGAAAAAGCTCCCGCCCTGTAATAGGACGAAAGCTGTACTTATCGTAACCACCTGTTACATACTATCATATGCATTTCCTGTAACGGGGAACAACCGGCAACTTCTTACCACTGCTCTCCGGCTTTCTATATTTTATGCGCCGGACGCGCAGATTCAGAACTGCAACTTGGAAGTGATGTTCACCTGCCGCTACTTGTACCGGACTCCCACCATCCCCGGCTCGCTTTCACTGTACCGTTCACGCGCAGACTACTGTCTTCGTCATCGTTTTTCATGCCTTATTATAACTAGGGGCTGCAAGCGTTGTCAAGAGTGGAAAGCATATTTTATCGGTTCTTTTCCGCGATTTTACGGGATTTTCGGGGGTGTGCGTTGCTATTTGGATGGGAGAATGGTAAAATCGGGGTATAATCAAAAAACGGAAGGGAAGTGAAATCATGGGAAGATTTGTGAATCCGGACAACAGTGCATTTCAGGTTGCTCTCAATTCCGAAATCTATGTGGACAAAACAGGACTTTTATCGTATACCAACAAAGTTCTGGACACCATGCAGGGCTATATCTGCAACAGCCGCCCGCGGCGGTTTGGAAAATCATTTGCTGCAAATATGCTGGCGGCCTATTACAGCAAGGGCTGTGATTCCAGAAAGATGTTTTCTGGCCTTGCGATCAGCCAGACGGCAGACTTTGAGAAGCATCTGAACCAGTACGATGTGATTCATCTGGACATCCAGTGGTTTCTTTCGAATGTCAGCGATCCGGAACAGATTGTGGCCTACATTACAGAATGTACACTGGCCGAGCTGCGTACCATCTATGCAGATCAGCTTCCGCCGGAAGTTTCCACCGTTCCCGACGCTCTGTCCCGGATCAAAGAGGCGACCGGACAGAAATTTGTGATTATTATTGATGAATGGGATGTCCTGATTCGTGATGAGGCCTCCAACCAGAAAATTCAGGATGATTACATTAATTTTCTTCGTGGAATGTTCAAAGGGACGGAACCGACGAAATATATCCAGCTTGCGTTTCTCACGGGTATTCTTCCGATCAAAAAATTGAAAACGCAGTCTGCCTTAAATAATTTTCATCAGTATTCCATGCTGAATCCAGGCCCGCTGGCTTCCTATATTGGATTCACAGAAGATGAAGTTTCCGCTCTCTGTCAGAAATACGGACAAAATTTTGAGGAAGTCAGACGATGGTACGACGG